>Ga0307512_10001109_pt1 | contig 39149 bp, 35 predicted proteins | sample 14_EM_MG_FD_200267 | JGI IMG/M metagenome (GOLD analysis project Ga0307512, IMG submission 200267) | Populus trichocarpa ectomycorrhiza microbial communities from riparian zone in the Pacific Northwest, United States - 14_EM | ecosystem: Host-associated > Plants > Roots > Unclassified | place...
GCCTCCAAGTGCATCTCCAAACTCGCTTGATCACGGCCTCCAAGTGCAGCTCTCAGTTTACTCGATCTCGGCCTCCAAGTGCATCTCCCAACTCCCTCGATCACGGCCTCCAAGTGCAGCTCTCAGCTTTCTCGATCTCGGCCTCCAAGTGCATCTCCAAACTCCCTCGATCATGGACTCCAAGTGCAGCTCTCAGTTCACTCGATCTCGGCCTCCAAGTGCATCTCCAAACTCGATCGATCATGGCCTCCAAGTGCATCTCCAAACTCGACCGATCACGGCCTCCAAGTGCAGCTCTCAGTTCACTCGATGTCAGCCTCCAATTGCATCTACAAACTCGCTCGATCACGGCCTCAAACTGCATCTCTGAGTTCACTCGACCTCGGCCTCCAATTGCATTTCCAAACTCGCTCGATCACGGCCTCGGAGTGTATCTCTGAGTTGCAGATTGGTAGCTATATAGATAAATAGATACATAGATGAGAATACAACCTGAATACATGAGTTTTATAAATCGTTGCACATTTAGTAGTAGCTATGAGTTCCAGGCGCACCAGCAGCGTTCCCAAAGAAGATGTTGTTTTTCCCAGAATTCTCTACTGTGATTCGAGGTGCTCCCAGACGATCACAGGTTTGTCGGTGGCGCTCCCAGGTGCTCTGCTATGCAACGCGACCCGTCGCCTGGGCGACTGGCAGCGTTTAATTCTCTGTCAGAGGGTACGAGGTTCCGTCAGAGCCGTCAGAGCCATACGGAACACCCGGGTGTTTCAGATGGAAACCAGGGTTGTTGCTGATCATGGTTTTCCTGGTGGTCTATCATGCTTTTTAGATTCATAATAAAACCTGATAGGATATTCATAGCTGTCATTACAGTTACACTTTAAGTATAAGATTGAGAATCAGTAGGTACACAATTGCATATACCTTCACCATAGCCTATAGATCTATGACAACCATTCTCACCATTTCTATTCCAATTACCATCACCATGTCAACTGTTACCACCATCCTCATCAAGATCCTGCCAGTACTACCACTGCACCCAATCTGTATACTCCTACAAATTCAAAATAGGATGTGCAGCAGAAAATATTCATATAACTAAAAGCAGCTTAGAGAAATGACAATCGTATCACAGAATAGCTACTATGTAATATTTCAATTGACTGTATAGGCAAAGAGTGATTAGTTTTCACAGTATTGTACAAGAATCTCAAAAATGCTGACTGTGAGAATACTTAAAACCTCCTACCTAACTGGTTACTGTGGCATGAAAATGACAACCAAACATAGTGTCTCAACTGTCACCATTGCAGTCTGCTGCAATGATGTCAAATCTGCCTGAATGATTTGTGTGAGTGACAGTGGAAGAATAGTCATAAAGTTTGAGAGGCTACCATGAGCCAACAAATATCCTCACATCAACATGATATTTTAGTCACCCTCATGTGAGGCTAATAGATGTCTGCCGGCCTCACATGAGCCTTACATGAAATAGTGTTCCCCCGATAAGTACATAACCATCTCCCAATTGTCTCGTACCTAGACTCCAGAGGTAACCACTCGTACCTCATTCTGCCTCACTCGGCAACGAGAGGCTGGGGACGAGCTAACTTTTCAGAATGAAAAAAAAGAAAACTTCACCTTCTATTCAACGTTTTGTGCAACACATACTCCCTCATTGCTGCAGCCGTTAGCAACCCCAATGTCCCTAGTATAAATGCGGCCATAAACACCATTCTGAGCGCTCCCATATACGCATCCACCACACCCTCTCTCCAAGGCACTTCCACCTTCAACACCTCCCCGAAATCCCTCAACACCCTTTCCATAATATCTCTTGCCACCTTGCTCTTTCCCAAGAGTTTAACCAAATTATTCCTGAGTGTTGTCTGGAACACAGCAGCACCGACAGCAGCACCAATTGTTCCCCCGGTCGAGCGAAAAAGGTAGGAAGCTGAGGTAGTGGTCGCCTGCTCCGAATGTTTGACTGCTGCGATGAGTGAAACCAAGCCAACAGTGAGGGAAGCGCCGTAACCGGTGCCAAAGAAGAAGAGTGACAGATTCTGAAGAATGGTGGGTGTTCTGAGGTCGAAGGTGCAAAAGAGGCCTGTACCCAAATTGAAAAGGCACATAGAAACGATTCCAAGATAATAATAGCGTCCTGTCTTGTTCATTATAACGCCGGAGCTGAGAGAGCCAATCGAGATCCCGACGGGAAAAGGCATTAAGTGAAGCCCGGCATCGGTATTATTTGAACCCCGAAGCATCAGGTATATAGGGAGGAAGAAATACTGGACCTTATTTAGCTCGTTTTCGTTGCATGGAAACATCAATATGGCATACTGCGCAGTAGATACTCGCGACCATGAATAAGAAGGTAAGACAGGCAGCAGCCACTGATCGATCTTCGAAAATTCCTAGGGGAATGATTGGTTCACTGGCGACGTATTTCTCAGTGTAGACGAACCCGGCTAAGAAAACGAAGCTCAGAGGAAGACATGTCAGCACTAGGGGATGCGTCCATGGTACAAGGGCGCCTCCAGTATTGATAGCAAGCAGAAAGAGCGTAAGAAAAAGTACGATATTAAGAGCACCAGCGTAATCAATACGCTTGTGAGGAGCCATATCAATCTTCCTCACAGGTAGGTTGACGAATAGATAGACAAAGATGCTCGATACGATAATAAACGGCAGCTAATGCATCACAGTCAGGTAGATGCAATGCATCTGAAGACATCCTAAGAATCAACCAACCTGCAAGATGAAGGCCCACCTCCAGCCTATCATATCGGCACTGCAGTTTTAGTTAGCTAGATGTAAAGCTAAAGGAGCCCGAGATTCTGTGAAATGGATTTGGAATATGTAGTATGGGAGGTCAGGCCGCATGAGTTATTCAGTATATGTGTTGCCATCATATCGGATGCGAGGAATTGAGAAAAATCGGAATACCTAAGTCCTCCCCACAGAGAACCCAATGCAGCCCCACTTCCAAAGGCGATGTTTCCTCCTCTAAGGAGCCCTGGTTAGAACCGATGCAAAGCAAAGAACAAGCGTGCAGGAATACCCTTGCACAATCCCCCTCTTCCTGAGAGGCACCAGATCCGTTGCGACGATAGATGATACAGCGAACAATCCCCCACCTCCGGCCCCTGCCACTATTCGTCCAATAATCATGACGTATTCATTCCTTGCCAGTCCACAAAGAGCTGTTCCTATAAAAAATAGCGAATTCGAAAATAGAAGGCCTTGGCGGCGGCCGTATATATCTGTCAGCTTGCCAAATAAAGGCTGCAATGCGGCCTGAGCGATCAAATATGCAGTGGTGATCCAAGAGAGTGAGGCAAAGGAATTGAATTCACTCGATATTGGTGCGAGGAGAGTCGAAATTACGGTGCCGTCCAAGGCAGCAAGAAATACCCCTATCTACCGGAGAATATTAGCGCCCTGTCAGTGAAAATATGGAGCTTTACATACCCAGACAGATAGTAGTACTGCAATTAGTTTCACTACAGGCAATTCTTGATCTCCCGGTATGTCGTTTGTAGCCGTCGGAGGTGTGAGAAGCGGAGACTCTTCATCTGTTCTGGTCTCAGCCTGGCCGGTGGGTTCGCGTGGTGACATTGCAGCACTGTTTTGAGGGTTATTGTGGGTGACTGCAGGTTCTCACATATATATGTAAATCTACTTAAGAGGTAAGTACTTAGTATCTACTTTAAGTACTATGCATGTATGCATGACTGCTGTGGGAATAATACCCTGCGCATATACATACAGTATGAAAAAAGGGAGGTTTTAAACGACGGTCCTAAGTAGGTTGTCCTTATATAACCGTGGCGACACCGTTTGGATATCATTTGGTATAGTCAATAGACGGTCAAAAACGCTCTACCAACGGTTATACAATCAAATCCTACTTAGGATCGTCGTTGAAACCCCCCCTTTTCTCATATGGTACCTTCTCTCTCGCTCAGTGCCTACTTAAGTACAGATTAAATAGGGATATTATAGTATAAACACAAATGAGAAGTGGGAGTCGACACGGCCTTTTTAAATTTATACGTTCTCCCGGCAAGTGCGAGTTTGAGGGTGATTTTGTGTGTAACTTAGTGAGGTGTGGTGAGAGCCTCACATGCGAAACACCTGAAGCTCCTGCCACCATCTCTTTGCCAATATGTCAACAGACCGGGACTCAACAAATTCTGAATAGATTTCGCACGATTCTTGATCCCTCGGCTTTCACTCACCAGGTTCTATAGATCTCCTGCGTTGCTTCGGTGATGCATCCCAAAAATGTGTAAGAGAGCTTCCAGAGCAGGACAAACTCAGAAAGAAAAGATAGAGACGAGTCACAGTGAGTAGAATTCAATCCACACAGTCAGTACACAGCACTGATCTTTTTTAAATAGGACATGCGAGCCCTCCCGTATCATTATAATCGCCTTCTCGTCATCAGTAACAAATACCATCAGAAGGTGCAGTTGCTTAGCATCGAGAAGTACGGGATAGGGGGGAAAAAAAGCTAGAAACCAGGCCGAGGAGATACGTCCTGTGATCAAGGAATGGGGAAGAGGGTTAGATTCGGGCACAAAGTCTCGCTTGGGGAGGGCAGAGCTTTAGAACCAACTTTCCAACCTTCGATGAAAGCAGTTGCTCCAGCTTTGACAGAGCGACAAGATCTGTGCGATGTAATTAGCAGGTAGCCTCTTGGATTGGGACAAAGCTGACTGAATAAACGATTTGACTGTCTACGTATAGGTGCATTCTATGGTGCATTGGGCTGTATATCTGCTGAGCTATGAATAGAGAAGTAAAAGATCACAACGATTTCTTGGACTGTGCGAGAAGAATAGACCTAAATGTCAAAGACTTCCGGAATCATGAAGTATTGAATTTTTTAATCCTCCAGTATGATATGTATCGGTATAAGCCCTGCACATCTCTGGAAGGCCACGCAAAGAAATTGCACTTGAGGTTGCAGCGAATTGGGTGGCAATGATTACCTTGTATGTATCGTGAAGGATTTAAAGACTTGGATGTGCATGTATACTATCTCAACTGGACATCAGGGCAGGCACATCAAAATTTGGAGCATACTGTCCAGATATGAGTTCAAGACTACCGGGCTGTGACTACCGGGCTGTGACTAGGGAAAACTTAACTGTAAATTGTCTGACCGATGCTGAATACCAGTTCAATAACCCAGACTTCGACTTAATCATTAGTATACGCACAATTATTTGTTGGTTATATATACTAGGTTTAAGATATAGAGCAAGGGGCGTCTTTAAAGGATAAATATCTCAATATTGTGCACTATAGATAATTCGTCTTTCGTCCCCGTTTGCTAGGAATTCTTCAGACTTCTGTCTACTCGAGTAGGAGTGGTATCTCATGAGATACCAGGTGGTAAGCTGAATCACATAGCCACTGAAAGTGCTTCATTGTCATACAAAATGAATGCACCTTCAATGGTTCGCTGAGGGGGAAGGAATTGAAGACCATCAGGCCGAGACTTATAACAAGTAGAACTGAATAAGCGCGTTTTTATCTTGATAGTAGCTGAGGATTAATTTGGGTGGATGGTAGCCCGGCTAGTGACTCGGATCCTGTTGTACAAAACCGGAACTCTATTGCAAATTCATCCATCGCGGTCTCTAATTTATAGCTCTATCTATGGTCTATGGCTAGTTCCCAGGTCTCACCCTTATAAACTTGAGGCTGACATTATTTGCGCAGTGCCTGTTGGGGTGTCATAACCCTTGACCTTGCTGTCCTTATGGGTTCTGTCCTGGTGTTACATGGAGTGGATTGGTTGTCAGATTTGAAAGCTGTCGGGAGGGTGAGCGATTCACAGCTGTAGAAGTATTGAGTCAGAGTATTTACGCGTGCTGTACCACTACGTGCAATGTTGAAACAACCAATATCACGTTATCACGTGACATTAACTTTTTGTCACGAATACTGTTTAATTCTTTTTAGGGGTGTGATATATGTAGTAAGTAAAGACCGCTCAAAATGAAGCAAAAGTCATGTAGAGTACTTAGTAGATAGATGAAGGGAGTGGGTAGATAGGCCAATGGTTGAGTAAATAAATGAAAACAAACACAAACGCCTAAAATTCTCCTGGCCAACCACGGCCAGTCCAGCCACTTTCCTTTCCTAGTTCTCCACCTTTACACACCACACAGCGCGACCAACCACTTTCCATACTACAATCAGACGTCGTCGTCTCTACTCATTTCTTATTTCCTCAACTGTGACCATTTTTTGCTGTGTGCGGGATTCTTGCCTTGGATCTCGTAACATTTCCTGCCTTCAGGATTTGCTAGTCTCAACTCTTCCTCAGTATGGTTTGCGCGTGAACTCGTCCTCCCTAAACAGAATAGAGGTCGTCACATCCTGAGAGCATTGCCTACGATGGCGCAGGTGTCGATTCCTCCGTCGCCAGCCGGTATGTCGAGAAGGACTCCACTTACAAATTTGCCAAACGCGGTCAATTCACCATACCAAATGACAACTTCAATAAAACGATCTCGCTCTGTCCAACGGGATGTCTCTTATGGTCAACCGCCTCCAAAAAAGCAGGCCGTTGAAGTCGTTTCGCAGCTTCGTACTCCAGCTCGACGGTCCCAGCACGTAGTTGATACCTCCAAAGTCGTTCCGCCGAAAAGAGGGCTTGTTCGTACGCGTCCAGCTGTCGGAGGTCCACCAGCGTTTGCAGATATCGGTCAACAAGTGCGAAAGTCGACCGTTTTAAGGCCGCAAGCTGAGATCGCGGAGCAACAAACGGAGGATGTTCGTGCATGGCAAAAACACTATCGAAAAGCATTTCCATCCTATGTTTTCTTCTTTGAGAATATTCCGCAGGATGTGCTACTGAAAGCACAGAAACAGATTTTATCGTTAGAAGCGGTGAGAATCATCGCAGAATATTGCTAAGATACTGTGACTAAAACTGGACAGACATACGAGAAATATTTTTCTGCCAAAGTGACTCACCTTATCACCAACCGTACACTGCCTAACGATGCTATTCAACCATCTGTCGCTGCTGCTGCAAGATGGAATTCACGAACTACAGTCAATCCAGCATTGATAGATCATAGAGCGGAGGCTCGCAAAGGGGGGCGCGGGGGCACTGATATTCTACTGAAGGCTATGGAGTATGGCATGAAGATTTGGGCTACAGAAAAATTGGACCGTGTTTTGAACGTACTTTTTGATTTCCCCACGAATCGACCTACTTTAACCATAACACACCCTCGGGATCATGCCGCACGGACATATCATGCGAACGCCCAGCACAACGACCTTTCCCATCTTCTTCGGAACGAGAGACTTCATGGTCCGACAGACCGTGATCCTACCGTGGCTGCAAAAGATCTCCACTTCTGGAAGGGCCCATATATCTACGTTCACGACATGTTCGGCGCGAACCGCCCAATTATTCTGAGGGAATACCCGAAGGTTCAGCGGCGGGAGGATGGAACATGGCCGCAATTTCGAAGTGTGAGTGGAGGAAAGTGCCCATTCATCGAGGAGCATGTTCATCAACGGAGGGAAAAGGATCGAACCGGTCGGGGAGATAAAGTGGAACAGACCAGGGGAGCAGGAAACGAAAGAGCAAATGTAACAACGGAAGCAAGCGTTCAACAGAAAGAGGTCAACACAGTCGTGACGACCGTGGTGGAGCAGCGCAACAAGCAACTCGTGAAGAAGACAACTGTCACCAAGGAACGATCGCCTACTAAACCGCGGATTTCTGGCGGAAGAAGCAAGCGTATTCTTGCGGAGCTTAATACTATTACTGATCACCGCACCAATAGTCGCGCCCCGGTCCCTGAAGTCGCGTCTAGTATGCCTAAACGGGTTATACCTCGTATGGAAAATACCATCGCCTTCACAGCAACGAACGAATCCACTTCACAAACTGCTCGCCGATACAATGTTGAACCAGCTGCTTCTGGTGTACAACCATCCAATATTACATCTGCAATTCGATCACAAATGATTTCCTCCCACCAGGACCCGCCAGGTCAGCGCGGAGGGACCAGTAAGGAAATACATGCCTTGCATCGCAAGGTAGCTGGTAATGTATTGCTGGGTAGTCGTATATCGAAGCCTACGAGTATGGCGCGGAGATCGACGGATCTACTTGTCAAGGCTTCTGAGAATGAGGCAAGGACCGCGCGGAAGCGGACAGCCGATGGTCGAGAAATATTGGTAAAGGTTGAAGAGGAGGTCGGCCAAAAGCTGCGCGAAGAGGCTGCTCTTCTGAAAAAGAAGGCAAAAGCGGAGCCTAAACCTGGCTATTGCGAGAACTGCCGAGAGAAATTTGATGACTTCGAAGAGGTGTGTTTAATTGGGCTGTTCCAGAATTCGTAATGTTGATAAGGATTGTAGCATACATTCTCTCGACAGCATCGCAAGTTCGCGACAAACAACAAGAATTGGGCTGAACTCGATGATCTATTGAGCCGATTACGCCGGCCTGTGAAGGGTTCAAAGCGATACATTTGAAGGACAGTACGCTTCATACTTGCCTAACCACTAATTCCTGATATTTGTTGGGGACTTTTTATGTGCGCTCCACACTTTTTAGGGGTCCTTGTACTGCACCACTGCACTCACTGCTTTACAGGTGGGCGAATGTCGGAAAGATTTTGACAGGAGGATGGGCAGGAAATTTTGTACCATAGCCTATACATTGGCCAGTTTGTATCCTTTCTTTTTGGCAACACTTTTTGCGGGCATTGCATGCAGTTGAGCTGTCTGTTTGAGAGTAAGAGGTTCGGTGTTTATAGGTTGGTCGTTTGGGAGAGATATTGAGAGAAGGGGGCGGGGAGGTTTATTGTACATAGGCCAGATGTCTGTTAGGAGCGGAAGGATCAAATACTTAGGTTAGTTATTCAAGATTTTTTAAACTCTATCGGACTTCCATGTCATTTCCAGGCTTACAATAGTTATTTAAGTATATAAGCAGGCTTTATTGTGAGTTTTGATGATTGGTACCTGGTAAAGTTTAGAAACTTTTGCTTTTGTGGGGATCTGGGAGCTCCAGGTTCTGTAGTCTGGGAGGCAAATCTTCACAACACGTTCAGAGCGCTGTTGTGAGGTTCAAAATTCATCCATTAATCCGTTCAACCATTCCCGACACGCTTTAGTAGATACTAAGTAATTCCTAATTCTTAATACGTGTCCTCATTGAAGTGGGCCCAGGCGCTCTGAACACTGAACAGTAGTTCGAGATTGCTTGGCAGCTTCTCAACTTCTTTCCACGCAGACTTTCCTCTCATAATTTGCCCTACCAGTATTCTTCCTCAACCTCGCTTTGACTTACGCACATATCCACATGTTTGTCCCCTCGTCCTCCCGCATTGTAAGTTTCTGAGCTCATTGTCCATCCTAACCGCATAAGCAGCTCCCCGGATCTTCGGAAACAAACGTCTCCAACACGCCATTCACTAACTTTAACTCGCTATCTCTCCGGCAGGAGAAACTGGTTGTCTGTAATCGCAAGGCTTTCACTCAGACGCACTCTTGATCACAATGTCCGAATCTATCAACGGATTTGCTGTTGCAGAGGATAATGGCACTACCGGTACCCTGGAGACTGCATCTCATGAACCAGTCCAATCACTCACTCCGGCTCAGGAGGTCCAATTGGCCGCCGAAGCTGGGCAAATCTCTGATGAGCCTCAGACCAATGGGAAGCATGTCCCCGGAATCGATGTCGCCTCTGATGCAGCATTCCCGACTCTCGGGGGTGCACCTAGCAAGGCTACAGCTGCACCAGTGAAGTGGGGAGCTGGTTCCGGGCCCATCCACATACCAGCTACGGTGAATTCGGATATTATAACGTCGAAGTGGACTCCGACCATCGGCAATACCTCGCAGCAGACAATCTACACTCTCCAGAAGGAGGACAAGAGACCCGCATTAGAACTCAAGAAGCCCCCTCACGACCTCGTCAGGGACATCGCAAAGAAGACCAACACCAAAATCGAGGCGGCTAATAACAAGGAACGCGGTAGCACCACCTACATTATCTACGGTGGTTCTCCTACCGAACGTACTAGGGTTAGGAGAGAGCTGATGAGAGAGCTAACAACCAAGGTAGGTTACATGGCGGTCTCTGCCTGCTCCACAACATAGCTGATGGAGAGGTTTTTAGGTGACTCGAAAGGTGTCTGTTCCAGCTGTCATTCGGCCATTTATCATTGGGAAAGGAGGATCCAAAGTTCACGAACTCCAGGCCAAGACTTTCACAAATATCAAGGTGCCCCAATCTGAGATCGTCAATACCGAGGCGGGGGAATACGAAGACGACGCTGTTATAGATGTTCTCATCGAGGGCGACATTGAAGGCTGTGCGCTTGCGGCAGACCTCATTCGTAAGATTGTCAAAGAAAGGGTGCATCTCCGAGAACTACCCCACATTGGTATAGTAAATACTGATACCTCCTGCAGGTTATCACAGTCACCCGACACATTTTTGCTCAAGGCAAATTTTACCCTTTCATCCAAGGCCCGAACAAGTCACATATCCAGGAGTATGAAACAATGGTGGACAAAGTCATTGTTCCAGACTTCTTCACTACTAGTTCACCCCCCCCGTCTTTCAGTGATCCATCTGGCCCTATTCAAATTATCGGAGAGAAGTCTGCTGTTGAGGAAGTTGTTGGTCAAATCAAAACAAAAATTAACACGTTGGAAGCGTCGAACTATCCTATTCATGGTATCGATGTTGGCCCCTTTCGGGTTCAGATATTCACCAAAGACAATAATCAGATCATCAATGAAGTATTCGTGGAGACTGGGTGCGCAACTATCATTCCACCTGATGGAATTAACAAGGTGTACATCATTGGCCCCTCAGCTCGAATACCGGAGGCAATGAACGCCATCTCCCAGAAGCTGGAAGAGAATAAGATATTAACCCTTGACCTCTGCAAAGCCTTTGCCAATGCACCTAACGGAGCAATGGCGCATGCTATTGATGTTGTTAGGCATGCGAGAGAGACAACCGCAGTCAAGGATATTGAGAAGGAGTGCGATGTTGATCTTACTTATCCATCGCCCGAAGTACTTCATAGTCTCCATAAGTCGTGCTTCATCTCGATTATTGGAAAATCCAAGGAGTACGTTGAAGCCGCAACAAAACGTGTTAAGGAGATTTTTGGTGGGTATACCCCCAACCGAGTGGCACATATTCAAGTCGAGCCCCTCCACTTCAAGTACATCACCGGCAAGGACGGAAAGGGCTCAAAGAAGATTGCTGCATCGACATCTGTGGAGCTCCTTTTCCCAGAAGACCCTGAAGATGATCAGATCGCGCTGATCTACGAAGGTCAATCCACGGATGCAACTGATATCTCGGAGGCTTTGGAGAAGGCGAAAGGGGAGATTAATGAACTTGTCAAGGGTCAAGCGGAGATTATTAAAAAGGTTCTAGACGTGCTGCAAGAGTTAGTACAAATCGCCTGTAGGACTACTGGTTCAACGCTGACAGGTCCCAGAGAACACGAAAAAATACGTGGTGAACGAGGCACTATAATCAACGCTCTGAATCCAAGCTCTGTCTTCGTTCAATTTGGTGCTTCTAAGGCACGACTCGGAAGACTTGCTCCCGAGGCCAGCGAAAACATCGAGAATACGATCACTCTTCGCGGTCCTCCCTCGAATGTCGCTGCCACTGCGGCGAATATCAAACAATTTCTGAGCGACACCCAGGGCAAGGCCACCCCTGACATTGTATCCGAACCTTTTGACTACCCTAAACAGTTCTCAGGCAGCTTGATCGGTTCCAAAGGAGCCAATATTAACAAGCTTAGAGAGGATCTTGGTGTGGATATCAAGTTGTCCGAAGGAAGTGGCGAAATCAGAGGTGTCAAAGTTTGCATAGACGCTGCCCGGAGAAAGCTTAATACACAAATTAAGGAACTGGGGGACAAGGCGGTGATTCCCATCAAGATACCCCAGCAGTTTCACAGTATCATCATTGGTTCTGAGGGGTCTACAGTACGACGACTGGAAGAACGATACAATGTACGGATTAACTTCCCTAAAGCCGCAAAGTCAGATGAAGACGGACCCCGACAAGCTCCTGATGAGATTGTCATCAGGGGAAGCAAGAAGGGAGCAGAAGAGGCCCGCCAGGAAATCACTGACTTGTGGAAGTATGAAGCTGAAAATGCTCATACTGCCACTATAACAGTACTCTCTAGGTCTGTTGGCTACATGTTTAAGAATGCTAGTAAAGATATTAAGCAACTTCGAGATGAGTCTTCTGCTAGAATCTCTATCCCTCAGGAGGATAAGAACGCCGATTTCGAGAGCACAGTTGAAATTAGAATCCGTGGAAAGAAGCAAGATGTCGCCCATGCACAGATGGTCCTCTCCAGGATCGCGAAGAACGCTGAGGACACGACCGCGAGAACAATCAATGTTGACAAGAAGTATCATCGATCCTTGATTGGCCCTGGTGGTATGCTTACTTCACGGCACCTTGGGCCGGAAAATTGCTGAGAGTTACTAGGACACACCTTGAGGGATATTGTTGTGGAGGCTGGTGGGCCAGATGATCGAGCGGCGTTGGCCCGCTTGGTCCGCTTCCCCAATCAAGGATCAGACTCGAACGAGATTTCCGTCCAAGGCAGCACTGCCATCGTCGATAAGATTATTGAATCGATTGAGAGAATAGTGGCCGAGAAGGAGAACCAAGTGACAGAAGTCATCTCTGTCGCGCCAGAGAAGCACAGGATGCTCATCGGTCGGGAGGGAAGTATACGTCGAGAGCTCGAAGCTAAATTCACTGTGATGATTGATATTCCTCGCCAGCGCCCTGGACAGCCTCAGACGAGTCCTGATATCAGCATCACCGGCATACCCACAGCTATTGAGGAAGCGAAGGCGCATATCCTGGAGATGATTAAGGAGTCAGAAGGTGAGACTTTAGAGATTCCTCGCCACCTTCACCATGCAATTGCCGATGGCGGATTTTTCAAGCAGCTTCAGAAGGAATTCAAGGTCACTGTAGATTACAACGGACTTCCTAGACTGCCAAAGCCCGAGGATCCTAAACCCAAGGCTATGCAGGACTTACCTCTGATCACGGATGAGGCGGATGAGGAGAAAGTATTTTGGGAGATTGTAGAAAACTCCAATGCTTGTGAGGAGGGTACGTACCCGTGGGTTCTCCGTGGAAAGCCAGAGCATATTGCCATGGCAAAGGTCGAAATCGAGAAGGCCATTGCAACGGCTGAAAAGCAGTCCTACACCGGGTTCTTGATTCTGCCAGATCCTCGAAAATACCGATTCGTTGTGGGGCCTGGCGGATCAACGTTAGAGAGGATACGCAAAGAAACTGGATGCCGTATCACTGTTCCCCGAAACCAGTCCGGCAGCGGAGAGGCTATTACGTTGTGTGGCGACAAGGCTGGACTGGAGAAAGCGAAGTATGCTATTCTCGAGGTTGTGAGCAATGGTGATGGACGGGGAAGGGAAGGACTGAGCTGAATTATGCCATTTTCGTTGCGTCTGTAACATTCTCTTGCTTCTTGTAGTAGATATTTTGGCGTGCATTTGGATGTATTTACGGTTTTGGTAAATCTGCTTATTACTGAGTACTTAGTAGTCTGTGTAGAGTATGTACAGTCCTGACAAAGTCTGGAAGACGGGATTTAGCCCGATTTTCCGATCCCTTCGCACACGGAGAGGATCCAAATCTGAAGGAAGTGAAAGGTATAGACAGCAGGAACCTATTCCGCGGCCCGCACAGTCCTTGGTGCCGGTAGGAAGGTGTTGAGGTTGAGCCCGATCTTCACTGTGTTGCTGCCAAGTGCTCTACTCTAATGTGTTGAGAGAAGAAAGGCTGTCGAGATCGTCCCTACGGATCTACGTTCGCTAAGCTCCACGTGGTGCACGTGGCACATCTCCGCTTAATAAATCTTAACGAGGCAATTCGGAAATTTACCCGGTAATGAGCAGGATGTCGAGCACGGCGCGGCCAACAGAGCCTCACACTCACACACGATGTAGAAACAGCTACATCCTCTCACCGGGCAATTTGTCTCAGCAAACGACGTGCTCTCATACCCACGTGTGAGTGTTATAGTGTAGGTGACTCCTGCTACAGGTCGTTTCCTCTACTCCCGCAGTTTTCACCCGATTGACGTGTATTAGGTGTTTAGAGTTCACCCTCTCTCGTCCCATCCTGCCCCGCTTTTGCTCAGTGCGTGAACCTACACCTAGTGAAAACCACAGGCGGGCGTATCCCTCCCACCAGAGCTGTCAACTGAGAGTGTCCGACGGGTCACTTGTGCCTACCCATGCTGTGTGTCACTGCGCAGCGAGTCGCGTTCTACCTTGAGCTTCTTCTCCAAACTGCGAGTTTGTCTGGTTTCTCGTCCTTCACGATGCCGGCCCTACCACTCTTCAGTGCAGTCAAGGCGCTTTGGTCGTCTTTGACCAGCCTTTTCACAACTGCTCCACCTAGGTACCTCCTCCCAATCCCCTTCTCTCTTCACTTCCTACTGATTCTCCTCCCCTTCATCACACCATTACCCCTCCACCAATCTTGCTAATAATCCTTCAACTCCCCAATTCCAATACAAATTCATCCTTCTAATTATCCCACCATAGTCCAATGTCGTACCAGACCCCCAACACTTTTGGGAGGCTCCCGCCCCAACCAACCTCGCACCAGACTTTCCACCGACAACTTTCCCTCCAAGGATTCTTTAACATCGAACTTCGGCCGCAGACGCCACCCCCCTCCGAGAACACCGTAGAACAAGCTCTTAGCCTCTTCAAGAAAACCATGTTCATTTACAACGAGTCTACACATCACGATCGTCGTGTTACCGCCTCACATGCTTCACTGCATGCAGGTAGATTCATCGGGGCCCTATACGAATTTGCAGTTGGTGATCGAGGAAAAGTTGAAGTCCTGAGGTGTAGCCTTAAATACTTCTACAATGTCTTGCTCGAGTCTGAGGCCACTGGTGAAATGCTATATATGCCGTCGCTAGCTGAGATCGTGCAGGAAGCACAACTTGAAGAGCATAGAGAAGAGGAAATCGAGAAATTGTGTAAGCGGGTTTATGAGTTTGCCGAGCATATAATCAAGTGTCTCATGCTTCCTGGCTTGTCACCCTACTCGTTATTAAGATTTTCATGCAACTAACTGTCAAACAGTATATGCCGAAGGTGGTAAAACAGAGCAGGTACCAACCCAACTCGTTTCACGCAATGGCAGCACTATACCTCCGGAGGGCGTCCAAGGACGACTACAGAACTTCAGAAAGGATGTAAGTCTTCAGATACCTTGAATCTCTACAACTTGCCATGTAACTCATTACTTCTAGATTATGAAAAGAGATGGAAACTGTTGCGTAGTAACTGGAGCACATGATTGGCATAATGCACAAAAGCTCCTAAATGAGGACAATACCTTGACTGTCGACCACTTCGAACTAGTCCAATATTGTGAAGCCGCCCATATCACCCCACATGCCTGCAATGAAGTGGAACCGACGACAGGAGAGCTGGTAAGTACCGCTTTCCTTTATCTATCGGTGCTTGCTCCTAATGGGATTAGTCCAATGAAAGACAATATTTTTGGAGACTTCTGCACATGTTTGCCCCTGATCTTGGGTCTCTTGTACATGGATACAATATCGACCGCCCCCACAATGGACTTCTTCTCGCGATGGACCTACATAAGTCATTTGGAGCATTGTTGGTCTGGTTTGAAGCAACAGACGTAAGTCAAGCCACACTTCCAACCTTACTGACTGAGGTTACTGACTGAGGTTACTGACTGACTAGGACGAGAATACCTATACCTTCCGGAAAGCGAAACGAGCATTTGCACTCCAAGGCCGTGCACAGGACGTTGTGAATAAGAAGATTGTTTTCAAGAACAATGGTGAAGAAGGGAACCACCTCCCTCACCCAGTCCTGCTAAAAGTCCACGCCGCCCTTGCTCGGGTTCTCGAAGCCAGCGGTGCCGCGTCTTTTCTCGAGAAAATCCTCAGAGAACGAGAAGAAACGAGAGTGATTGCGGAAGATGGTTCGACCGACCTGATGTCCATCTTGAGTTCTCGAGGTCTGGTAGAGGCTCTGGTCTAGGAGTGGATTTCTCTTATTGTTTGTTTTTCCTCTATTCCGGGAGCTTATATCCCTATGCGGAGGTGTTTTCCCATTAGTTACGGGGTCCTTGGTTGGCCTCGTACCCCGGCCCTTGATCTCACGTGATTTTACACTAACCGAAATGGTGAGTCTGATTCAAATTAAGATAGTAAAAAAAAGTGAGGTGAAAGGGCCTGGAGACATCATTCCACCAAAAATTCAAATCACCTCTAGAGAGCTGAGCTTTTGGGGGGTATTAGTTTACACCTATCTGAGTTAATACCTAGTATTGTTTAAAGAATTTCACTATCCCTTTGCTGGTAGTGAGTTCACAAAAGGGTTTGCTTTTGTGTGTGCTGTGCCTTGTCGCTTACCACAGCGCAGCCACCCATTTAAACCCCCCCCCAGAGTATCATGAGTTGAAAGACAACTAGTAGAAACTTCTATTTGTGAATTCTTGTGGCAGTGTGACAAATTCTGGGGTGCTGAGTTATATAAATAGCAGTACTTTGGAGAATGTGAGAGTACCATCCTCCAGTCCAGTAGCAATTACCTTCCCACTTTCCATCTACCACACCATAACAACCATGAGCAGAAACGCCCTCCGACCTTGGAATCTTTATGTCAACTATCTACCCCCACTACTTATACTCTCATCTCCACTATCCTCACCAAAAAATATTCAAAAACAAAAGTGCCAAGTTTGGTATCATGGACCATTACTCCAGCTCAAAGTACACCTCTTCTGTTGTATATATGGACCACCTCCCTAACATATGCCTTGTGGACTTGAGCTGGGCTGATGGAAATCGTAATCTCATGATGATGATAGTCATTCTAGACTCAGCTGAAGATGCCAGTTGAGTTACTGTGTATGGATATAAGGTATACTCTGAATGCCATATATAAGATTACTCAATTCTTCCTATAGTTTAGTATATGTACATGCTACTAGCAATCAGTATTTGAATATTTTCCAAACTACCACCACCACCTACAGTGGTACAATACAGACCACTCTTTATATCCAATATATCTTTACTTGCAAGTACATCAGCAAAATGTATATTAGTCACTGGAAGCCTCCAGGAGTGTCTGAGAGGATGTGGAGTGTAAACTTAGATGGGTCAATGTCAGGAGAGTATCAGACCCTAGGAGGGTATTCTGGCCAGCCTTCAGAGTAACTGGGATCTCTGATAACTGGTACAGGAGTACCATGGGAGTGATTATGATAAGGTTGGGAACACCTCGGTGCGACGGAGAGAACTTTGTGTGCACCTGGAAGTACCTGGGACAGGGAACGACAAACCTGGGCACCCCGACGACGAGCCTGGGAGCCCCAGCCACAAGTCTGGGAGCACCTCGAATCACAGTGGAGTAGAGTTAGCGATTGGTCCGGGCAACCCGCGAGAGGTCTGGGTTTGGACCGGAAAAACCGTTCGGTTCGGTTCCACAACCGCCCAAACACACAACCCACTGCTTCTTGGCGGTCCAACCCCGGCCCAATACCCGGCAACCCGTGGGTTTCGCCGTGTTCGGCTAGACCCGTCAGGTCCAATCTCCGGTTTTGCATTTCAGGTTGTTCTATTCATGGTCGCATTCAGATATCCTACAGTTAATCGTAAAATATTAACGATTGTACGTCGTTGTTCTTTTTGGATGTACTGGCCGCCTTTGTGATCAAAATATGTAGATGAACGCTTCCTGACCCATCATGGAAATGAGCGTCAACGGAGCGTCAACGATTTTAGGTCTTGCTTCCTGGGTAATCAGGGCAGGCATTGGTTGCAGATAGTCATAACCGAGATATTGGCCTCTATTATAGGCAAAAGCAGAAGTGACAGGCTCCCTGCCCCATCTTGAAAATGAGCGTCAAATGAGGGTCAACAATTTAAAGTCTCGCAGCTTGGGTAATCTAAGTGGTGCATGATTGCAAACCTCTATTAAGGAGGAATTGGCAGCCTCTCTAGGCAGATAAGCAAGCGACGTTCCCACAACAGCCTCCCGGACAGTAACAACCAATTTCAGTTACAATGAAGCAACGAAGAGTACATGACTGTTTTAGCGTAGAAAAACTGTCCGACCATTGTATAGATACAATAATCGATGCATCGTGCTTTGATTACCCATGACGAAAGGCCAAAAATCTTTGACACTGCCGTGCCGCCCATTTTCATGATGGGGCAGGGAACGTGGCTCTATCTCTTTTCCCAATAAAGGCAGCCAATACTTTGATTATGCATTGTAACTACCAAATCGCTTCTGAATGATCTGACTTACAAGTAGTATTAGCAACGGTTCCAGTTTTGGACCCGGCCGGTTTTATAGGTCTGCGTGGCACCGGCATTACCCCATCAAAATCGATGATTTTTTATGCGAACCATCACATTAAGGCCACAATTATTGATCAGAGAGTTCAGTGTTTGGTATGTAAAATATGTAGCTCCGCATGGCGCATCTTTTGGCTGTCTCCGATTTTTGATAACTTCAAATCTGAGCAAGCAGCAGCCCAAAATCCTCGTTTTTGGGCCGAAAATGGCAATAATTTCAGAGCAGCATGCTGAGTTTTGAAGATATCAAAAATCGGAGACCATCAGATGATGCGCCGTCCAAAGCTGCATATTTCATATACCAAACACTAAATTATGTGATGAATATTCATGGACGTAATTGAGGGAACCGTTTGGCACAAACCCAGACTGAACCGGTGGGGGCTGGGTTTTCTTGGAACTGCTACATTAGAAGCGGTCCGAAAATGGAACCGTTGCTAACACTACTGACATGACCAAAAATCGTTAAGGCTCCGTTGACGCTCATATTCAGAATGGGGCACGGAGCGTGTGGCTCTCTCTGTTGTTTAAATAGCCAGCCAATACCACATTTATGAATGGCTGCAACCAATCGCCATGCAGATTACCAATGATGCGATACCAAAAATCGTTGATGCTCCGTTGACGCTCATATTCAGAATGGGGTAGGGAGCGTGTGGCTCTCTCTTTTGCCTAAAAAGCGAGCCAATACCTCATTTATGAAGTGCCACAACCGATCGCCACTCAGATTAACAACGATGCAAGACCAAAAATCATCGACGCTCCATAGACACTCATTTTGCCATGGGTGTATCCACAATATGTCATCATTTAATTTGGCCTAATGTATCATTAATGGTGTTTTGGCAGCCTTTGTACTGTCTTCATGTACTTTCTCCTTCATCAATACATTATTCTTTAATAATACATATAAATATATCCTGAAAAATATACTTCAAAGTGTCTGCTACTTGGAGATAATAATACATTGAAAAATAACGTTCCATTCGATCAATGCTCATCTTCACTGTCCGGTTCACTCAATAGGCCACTGTTGTCTGCAAAATGGACATCAGCTGCATTACCATGCGGCAGATAGTGTACTAACCAGTGGATGTTCCTTCATCAGTCAGCAAATCTGGACTAGAATCTTTATCACACTTGCAATCTTTGGCATACGCATCAAGATTGAGAAATTGAGCACTGGGAAGAGGGGTATGTATATACACATATTCGGGTGGCACACCTTCGATTTCAAATAAGTGCGCTACCTCATAGTTACTAGGTGGGACAGGTGGTGTTTCGCGTGGATGTTGCGTCGGTTCTGGAGTTGGCTGTCTGAGTCGCTCTGGTGGAGGTGCACCCGTGCCTTTACATCTCCAGCGTGTCTGGGGATTTTGTGCTGTGCTATTTTAGCAAGGAAGGCAGCAGTACGTCTGATTTTCCTGAAGCATTGCTGGGTGTCTTTCCATCGAAGCCATCATATGTTCATGCCCAGGAAAGTCAACTCCTCGCTTCTTCTCTTCTCCGACTTCCACTTAAGGTCTCTTGATTAGGAATTGCGTTTCCTCTATTGCGGAGCACAAAAACCCTCCTTTGGCCATTTTGGCCATATTCAAGGCCAGGCGCATGTCAGACTGTTCTAGCTGTACCTGACCTCCTTGCCTTAACATAGTTGCAGACATGTTGAAAACCTACAAGAAATTAGTTGCTGCATCTACATATTAGATTCGGCCATTACCTCAACCATATACGCTTCTGTAGCATCCTGTAAGGTGGTTAAAGCCGGTTTGGTCCACCCTCGGGGATTCTTATCACCAAATCCGTCCACAAAAATCCTTGAGCTGAGCTGATCACGATTTTTAATTTCGCGGACGGTGCACAAAAATACCTTGGTCGACCGTGGAGATTTCCCATTACGGGCGGCTATTAATTGGTCACGCAGCTCTCTACCTACTCCAGGTGTATGTTATATCATTAGTTGATGGCCGTGTACCTCGATTCGACTACACTTACATCTGATCACATGCTGCTTCTAATTCTTGTTGCTGCCAGTTTTACGTACAATTTTGAACTGTGCGTCAAGGGTCCTATTTTTAGTGGCTGCATTCCCAGCATCACAGTGAACTGAGTGGTGTCTGCGTTGTAGTTGGGTCTCAGTGGGTGGCGTATTGGATGAAGCGCCCATCATTCTGCTCGATTCTGTTCCACTCTCACCTTGCAGAGGTGGTTGTGGAGCCATGATTTGCTGCCGTGGAAGTGAAGAGATGATAATAACGGAACGAAGTGGCAAGTCCTGAGGAAGAAGATAACGACAAGACGTGGGAAGTTCTGATGAATATATAGTTAGCTTCAAGCCAAAATGGCATGCATAACAGCGAACTTGCTCATTCTACACAAGATGAATCCTGTTGCACATAGCTGCCTGTTGCATGGGTTGCCAACTGTCCTGTGATTTGCACCAAATCGGTCTGATGTTGTGTGTTTGTTTACAGGGATAAATCACAGTGAACGACCGCCAAAATTTAGTGTTTGTGAGATAAAAACGGTACATTCTTCGACGGAAAGGACGTTTGCCGATATTTGTCTCAAGAAATCCCTGCGATCTTACATGCAACAGACGCTGAACATCATGTCCTGATCTACGGATAGCATTGCTATTCCCAATGTACTGATGGTCAAAACGCAAATTTTGCTTCGTTCAAGTCAATTAAGAGTACCAATCTCGACATAAAAGATGCAGCTTGCCTCTATGTGGTCCATATCTTGCAACATCCAACATCTCGTCCATCAACAAAGGCAACACAAAATATAATGGTCAATGCTCCGAAAAAGAACCTTTCGCCACTACCGGCAGGCAAATACTGCAAATGGACAAAACCCTCCACACGACAATGTCATCCAGCGGATATAGGCATGAGCGGCTTGCAGGCAGAACGGGCCCGAGCGCTTGGAGCGTTGCGCAGCTTGCAATCCACAACGAAGCTTACAGCGGGGAAACAACGAGGAACTCACTTCTTAAGAAACGAAGAGAAGGAGAAAGGGATTGAGGATTATGTGAAGAGAGAGACCGCTGCGGCAAGAACCCCAGTTGAAGATGCAGAGACAGCAATGAAACAGGTGCAGGATGATATGAGAAATGCTGAAAAGGCGGGATTGACAACCACCAAGCCTGAAACAACATTTGAGGAGATGTTGAAAGCCATCATAGCTAGTCTGAGCGATCTTGCAAGTTCCGACCATGAGGACGCCGGGGCTGATGAGGATGATGATGAAGATGATCCTGCAGGGGGCAAGCTCAGAGAAGATGGCGAACCCGGCTGGGTGATTGGCACAATCTCTAAAATGGTACAGTATGGCATGCAGCGTTTTTGGCAGAAGCAGATCAAGCTTGACGAATTGACACTAGTGTTAGCAACGGTTCCAACCCGCTAGAACGGTTCCGGGTTAGGGTTGGAACCGAAACCGAACCGTTGCAACGGGCTCTACCACACGAAAACCCGGACCGTTGCAAATGGGCCGGTTTTACCACCAAAAACCCGGCATTTCAAGATCACAATTTTGGCTCCAATTAAGTATTTGAGTTCTGATCGTATCGTGACATGATCAGTACGTAGATTGTGCAGTTCTAGCCGCTGTTTCACCTCCTGGTTTCAGATTTGTGATCCGACCAATATTCGTTGAGTCGCTATCGAAAACCCGGCAATTTCGCGTGAAATGTGTCTTTATTTCACAGCCACTCAACGAATATCAGTCAGATCGCAAATCTGAAAGTGGGAGGTGAAAGAGCGACTGGAACTGCACAATCTACGTACTGATCATGTCATGATACGATCAGAACTCAAATACTTAATTGGAGCGAAAGTTGCAGGACCCGTAAAAATGGAACCACGGTCCGGGTAACAACCCCGCCAAGACAAAGTGTTTCGGGTTTTCGGCCAGGAAACGAACTGAACCGAACCGAACCGCCGGCCAAAAACCGGACCGCTGGCGGGTTACCCGGACCCATTGCTAATACTAATTGACACAACTAGGCTGGGGAGACGCGGCTGACTACTTCCATGCGAGGTATAAGACATATGGGACAACCAAATGAAAGGTTCCGGCTGTCTTCCAATTTGAAACGTCAGATGATGCAGTGTCATCAGCGGCAACGACATTTGGTGACTCTATGGAGACTCGTGATAGTTTCCCCAGACAATTGCAAAAGCCGCAAGTGACTTCTCGACCAGGGAGTAGTCATACAAGGGTAGGTTCGCGGAAACCGCAGAAACACATACCCATTCCGTCCCTCCCGGCCGCCCCAATGCGCAATTGGTCTCTGATTCAGAAATCAAAGCATGTTCATCCAGTAAGCTTGAACCCCTGCAGATCGCGTCCCAGGCGAATTACCATATAGAAATCAGATTCGGACGAAGAAATGGTGATGGTCTCCGTGTTGCCGGAACAATGAATAGGTAAATAGGCATTTGTTACGATATATCAATTTGAAATATAACACCTGTACCTATTTTGCTATGTGTCAGCTTGTGCTTGATTTCAGTGACAAAATTGTGAGACATGATAATTCGTCTATGCATGTGCAAGGGTCGGATAGGCCATGCCAACGTTCTAGACTTCAAATCTTATTGACTGGCGAGCAATGAACGTGATATCATCCTGCCCATTACTGGTAAGTCAGACAATTTAAACTAAATTAGAGACGAAACTCACAAACAAAATATAAGTCAGTGATGTTATACGAGTCATAGATGGAGCGGTCAAAGCGCAATGGGAAGCGGAATGAATGACGACTGTCACGCTGCATACAATCATGCATCCAGCTGCATAACTCTCTCCACAGACCTGGTGCACATGGTCGAGATGTTGAAAATTGCTTATGGTAGGTCTAGGAAATTGCGAGAATGAGCTGGATGAGGATAGGTGAGGAAGCCGGGCTAAATATATCAAAAACTAGTGTACAGATGTATATGCAGTTATTTGCCGGCTGAAAGCGCTGGAACATAATAGCCCAATGTCATTTATCACTCAGCTAACATTTCTAGTGGTGGATCAGAAATTGAGAGGCTTGGAAACTTTTGGAAGCATATGTTTATACATAGACGTGATTTAGTGGCTGCCAATGATGACTGTATGCATTTTTACATACAATTGTTGAGCATCCACTGACTGTTAGTATGTCATTGATTTGAGTGTCAACAGAGCGTCAACGATTTTTGGTCTTACATTCTCGGCAATCAAACGGCTGCATAGTCACATCCTTTCAAAGTGATTGTATAGGCAGTTTTTATAGGTTAAAGAATAGTGACACGCTCGTTGACCCATCCTGGAAATGAGTGTCCACGATGCGTCAACCATTCTTGGTCTTGTGAATCTGATAATCAACCAAAGAACATGGTCGCTGTGACACATAATCAAAGTATTAGCCGCCTTTAAGGCCAAAAATGCTAATGTCGAGTTCCCTACTATCTCTTAAGATTGAGCGTCAATGGAGCATCAACGATTATTGTACTCGCATTATGGATAATCAAACCGCTGCGCGATGATATTTAGCTATAATCGAATTGTTGGCCGCTGTCATGGGTTAAAATGGCAGCGACGATATCGCTACCACCTCCTAAAAATGAGCGTCAATGGAGCGTCAACGATTTTTGGTCTTTCCTCATGGACACTCAAGGCGCTGGGCATTGGCAATAATTCATATTGAATGCATCGGCCACCTTTATTGGCAACAATGCCACTGACGATATCGCTACCACCTCAAAATGAGCCTTAACGGAGCGTCAACAATCATTGGCAATGCATCTTGGATAATCGAAGGGCTATGCAACTGAGTCAACCCGAAATCATAGTCTCGGCCGACTCTATGGGCAAAAGTGCTACTGACGATATCGCTACCACCTCCTAAATATAAGTGTTAATGGAGCGTCAACAATTTTTGGTCTTGCATCATGGACACTCAAAGCGCTGTGCATCAGCATTGACCCATAATCAATGTATCGGCCGCCTTGATGGGCAAAAATGCTACGGAAGATATCACTACCACCTCCTAAAAATGAGCATCAATGGAGCGTCAATGATTTTTGATCTTGCATCTTAGACAATCTAAGAGCTACGGAACGGCGTTAACCCATAATCAACTCATTGGCTGCCTTTATGGGCAAAAATGCTAGTGATGATATTGCTACCACCTCCTAAAAATGAGTGTCAACAGAGCGTCAACAATTTTTGGTCTTGCATCATGCACAATCAAAGTGCTGTGCATCGCCATTGACACATAATCAATGCCTCGGTCACCTTTCTGGGCCAAAATGCTAGTTACAATATCGCTACCACCTCCCAAAAATGAGCCTCAACGGAGCGTCCACAATTTTTGGTCATGCATCTTGGATAATCCAAGGGCTATGGAACAACGTTATTCCATAATCAACTTATCAGCTGCTTTTACAGGCAAAAATGCTAGTGACAATATCGCATCTGCCTCCTACAATTGAGCGCCCACCAAGCGTCGTCATTTTTGTGGGGGCTCAGTAAGCTACACATAGTGTTAGCAACAGTTCCAACCCGCTAGAACCGTTGTGGGTTAGGGTTGGAACCGGAACCGAACCGTTGCAACGGGCTTTACCACACAAAAACCCCGACCGGTGCAATTGGGCCGGTTTTACCACCAAAAACCCGGCATTTCAACATCACAACTTTGGCTCCAATTAAGTAATTGTGTCCTGATCGTATCGTGACATGATCAGTATGTTGATCGTGCAGTTCATGCCGCTCTTTCACCTCCCAATCTCAGATTGGTGATCCGACCAATATTCGTAGAGTCGCTAATGAAAACCCGATAATTTCGCTTAAAATTTCCCAATAGTTCACACCCGCTCAACAAATATGAGTCGGATCGCAAATCTGACCATGGGAGGTGAAAGACCTGTCAGAAGTGCACAATCTACGTACTGATCATGTTGCGATACGATCACAACTCAAATACTCAATCGAAGCCAAAGTTGTAGGAACCCCAAAGTTTGAACCGCGGGTCAGTTCAAACCCGGCCAACAAACCGCGGGTACATGTCCGGTCCGGGAAACAACACCACCAATACACAGCGGGTCAGGTTTTTGGTTGGGTCTGGAACCAAACCGAATCGACCCGCTGGTCGAAACCCGGCCGGCTGGCGAGTTACCTGGACCCGTTGCTAACACTAGCTACACAGCAATGAACTGCATCACATTTTTACTGAATTGAGTTTTACGCGGTCAGTCTTTTCAATATGTCCTTGTATACAACTTCACAGATATGCATGCAATGTCTCACAGATCTGATTGTTTTGCTTGTAGCGGTAGAGTCAATATTAAAGAACACACAGTCTGCTTTACTGTATCGTTCCTTTCGGCAGTCTTTCGAGTCGGATTACCCAGCTTGCTAATTCAAACCGCCATGCCGGATTCAAAATCTTTGAACACCTCATTGCTTGAGGTTATGATCTCTTCCAACAATGAACGTGTCTCTATTCGTGATTTGAGCGACCTGACTTCACAAATCATCTTCCATGCTTGGTGGGCTTCAATGAATGTAGGCACGTAGCTGCCTATTGCTGGGAATGATTCTAGACATGTGCCTTCATGGCGATTCAATTTACACTTCCGAATTGAAGAGACCGGCAGCCCTGGCATTATATGTATCGTTCGTCATCATGTTCTTCGCTATCCATCAGAAGATGGGACCAGCTCACTGGGGAAACACTTGCTGGCAAAAGCTCACATCGCAAAGTTAAACGAATTAACAGAGTCAGAGGTTACTGAATTGACTAGTTTGACAGTTGATGAAACAGCTTTGGCCGTCTTGAAGAGGCAAGGAAGTTGAGGAATCACAATAGTAAGTTTGCAGAGTAAGATCATATTTGACATCCAGGTTATTCCATATTGACCGAAATGACAGACAAAACATTCTAAGCTGGCTGTGAAGGACTTTGAAACTTCTGAATTTCACCAAGACATGTGGAATTGCTACCTCATGTAAGGATTTGTTTCAGCTCATATTCCATGGAAGGCTATATCAAATCTAGAGCTAGGACGGTCATATATAGTGTTAGCAACGGTTCTGGACTGTTGCTTCAGGTCCCGGTCCGGGTCGTGAATGAACCCGAATTATCCATTCGGGTACGGTTCAATAGAAAACTCCCTACCAATCTGAATTGGGCGGGTACTCAGCGGCTTGTGCACTGGGTTCATCTGTAAATACATATACTTTGCTTGCCTTTGCTGTTTGATAATAGTTCTCAATCAAAATCGATTATTTGACATCCTGGAATCACATTTTGCATGTTTTGCAGGTTGCAATATTGACAATATTTGAATTCATGTTTTTCCTTTAATATTTTGTATTTTTGACCTTGGAGGAGGTCAATAGTGCAATTATAAGCTCAAATATCCATGCGATGCCTTCATTACCCAATATGCATCACCAGAAATTGATCACCCTCAGTTGATGCTGGGTTGACGGACATTGTCAGAATAGGGCTGTGACCGTGTCCCCTGCTCTATTGCCTACAATGGCTGCCAATACATTGGTTACGGGTAACAGCAAGCGAATCACTAACCAATTACCGTATTTACAAGACCAAAAATCTTTGAGGCTCCATTGACACTCAATTTCAGAATGGGGAAGTGAATGTGTTGCTTGCTCTTTTGCTGATAAAGGCTGCCAATATGTTGGTTACACATAACAGCAAGTATATCCCTTTCCAATTACCATACTTACATTACCAAAACGCATTGACGCTCTGTTGATGCTCATTTTCAGGTGCAGTGACATCGACATTAACGATATTGCCTACAAAGGCGGCCAATACTTGGATTATGGGTAAATGTTGTAGCACTGCCCTTGGATTATACAAGATGCAACACCCGAATTCGTTGACGCTCGGTTGACGCTCATTTCCAGAATGGGGCAGGGACCATGTTGCATTCTCTTTTGCGCATAAAGGCTGCCAAAACGTGGATTATGGGCAAATGCCATAGCATAGCCCTAGAATTATACATCATGCAACACCCAAGATTGTTAATGCTCTGTTGATGCTCTGTTGATGCTATGTTGACGCTCTGTGGGATACTTCGAGAGCGGCCGAGACTGCTGCGCAGCTCTGCGGGAGACTTGATGCCATATTCTCACGGGAGACTTGATGCCGTATTCTCACTGCAGTGGTTCTTACATAAGCACAAGGCATTTCGTCTTATCATATTCATCTTTGTTACAGTCACAAGATTCGCTACATCATAATATGGCATGCATGATTTAAGTCTCTCTCTATATATACATACGGTCAATCTGGCAGCCGATGGTACTCGAGCATAATCGGAGGAGCACCAGGCCACGCCCATTGAGAGAACTTCTAGAGATGCACCATTTGGAGACCGTTGCAGTGAAACGACGGAGCTAGAAGGCAGAGAGCCCACCATCAACACTCCGCCGCACCTCTCGTGATATCCAAGCGGAATTCAGGAGAAAGAGCGGTTCTAGTTCGAGGAGTGTAGGAATCGGGTGAGAAGATAAGATACTACCCGGTGTTGAGGATCCGACGCAATTGCGTGGATCCACGATATTGCGGACACAGCGAGTGAGACCAACAGCTGCGAAAGATACAGTGTGTATTTTCATTGCATGATAAGATGATGCCTAACTACTCTGGGGTCTGCCGAATATATACTCCCCGCCCCTCTTTCCACCTCCGTTACCCCTGTATCTCTGTACACCCGCCATCGCTCCTTAAATATGTACTTGGAGGCTGTGATTGAGCAAGTTTGGAGATACACTTGGAGGCTGTAATCGAGCGACATTGGAGATGCACTTGGAGGCCGTGATCGAGCGAGATTGGAGGCCGGAATCGACTGAGTTTGGAGATACACTTGGAGGCTGTGATCGAGCGAACTTGGAGGCCGTAATTGAGCGAGTTTAGAGATACACTTGGACACTATGATCAAGCGAGTTTAGAGATGCACTTGAAGGCTGTGATCGAGCAAGATTGGAGGAGTACTTGGAATCGGTCAATCTGGAGGTGGTAGTGCGGGAGGGAGGCGCGACGGGAGCTGAGACTCTATTCATTGGTTCACTCATGATTGTGGGAATGTACAGAATTGAGTACAACATGGTCTGCCGAGAGATGAGAGACTGGGTGGGAGCGGGAGACAGTGGATCTTGGGATAATGCAGTATGCGGTGTATGCAGTACTCAGTGTATGCTTTACTCGGTGTATGCTGTACTCGGTGTATACTGTACTCGGTGTTAACTCTTGATCAGGGCATGGAGAGATAGAGAGTGATGACCTAACTTCGTGTTCGTAGGTGATGGTAGACTTGAGGACGAGAAAGAGAGAGATGAGAGGAGATGGGGGAAATCAGCATGAGAAACTGGGACTTAAGAAAATTTCGGGTGCGAGTCAATTTACCATCCCCGATACGGCAGGTATGAGTACCGATCTGGTGTCTAATTACACCGATACGAGGTCTTCCCAACCCAATCAGGCAAGTCGTATCCCTGATTTCTCATATCCACTCGTATCCTCGACATCGTTCTCATCTGCATCCCCCATCTCTCTCTTTCTCGTCCACGACTCTAACATCGTTACAGAACACAAAGTTGAGTAATCCCTCTCTATCTCTCTATGTCATGATCATGAGTTGACACCGAGTACAGCATACACCGAGTACAACATACACTGAGTACAGCATACACCGAGTACACCTTACACCGAGTACAGCATACATGGAGTACCCAAGATTTTTCGTCTTCCCTTCATTCTCACGATTACGAGTTGACCCCTGAATGTAGCTTCAGCTTCCGGTGTGCCTCCCTACACGATCGACCGCTATCAGCCAGCTCTCCATGAGACCTCAAAGGTATAGTCACCTTGTCACATTCCCACAGTTGCGAGTTAACTAACTGATGAATAGAGTCTCAGTACCCGGTGCGCCGTCCATCGAGCGCCTCTAAGTACTTGTCCAAACTTGCTCTGTCATGGCCTCCAAGTTCGCTCGATCACGGCCTCTAAGTGTATCTCCAAACTCGCTCGACTACAGCCTCCGAACTCGCTCGATCATGGCCTCTACGTGTATCTCCAAACTCGCTCGATTACGGCCACCAATCTTGCTCGATCAATTCCTCCAAGTGCATCTCCACTCTCGCTCGATCAAGGCCTCCAATCTCACTCAATCACGGCCTCCAAGTGCCTCTCCAAACTCGCTCGATCACGGCCTCCCTGTGTATCTCCAAACTCGCTCAATCACGGCCTCCACAAGTGTATCTCCAAACTCCCTCGATCACGATCGCCGAGTGCATCTCTAAGTTCACTCGATCACGGCCTCCAAGTGTATCTCCAAATACCGTCGATCACCGCCTCCAAGTGCATCTCGAAAGTTGCTCGATCACGGCCTTGGAGTGTATCTCTGAGTTCACTCGATCGTCATTTTCAGGCGCACCTCGAATTGCTCTCAAGCGCCGCCTGCAGCCAATGCAGATATACCATGTGTAGATAGGTAGCTATATAGATAGATAGATGAGTATACAAACTGAATACATGAGTTTTAACAATCGTTGATCGATATGTAGTAGCCATGATTTCCAGGCGCTCCAGCAGCGTTCCCAAAGAAGATGTTGTTTTTCCCAGACTGCTCTACTGTGATTCGAGATGCTCCCAGACTTTTCGCCGGCGCACCCAGACCTGACGCCGGCGCACCCAGGTGCTCCCAGGCTTGTTGTCAGCGCTCTCAGGCTTATCGCCGGCCCTCCCAGGTGCTCCCAGATGCTCCCAATGTTCTCTCCGGCGCTCCGAGGTGTTCCCAAACCTATCACAATCACTCCCATGGTACTCCTGTAGCAGTCATCAGCGATCCCAGTTACTCTGAAGGCTGGCCGGAATGCCCTCCTAGGGTCTGATACTCTCCTGAAATTGACGCTTCTAAGTTTACACTCCACATCCTCTCAGACACTCCGGGAGTCTTCCAGTGACTAAAATACATTTTGCTGATATCTGTTGACGCTCTGTTGACGCTCATTTGTTGGTGTAGCAACAACCATATTAACCATATTGCCTATGTCGCTGTCACTTTTGCCTATAAAGGCTGCCAATAAATTGATTATGGAAAACAGCGAGCAAATCGCTCCCCAAACAACTTACTTACAAGACCAAGAATTGTTGATGCTTCATTGACACTACTTTTCAGCATGGGGCTGTTACCGTGTCACGTTCTCTTTTGCCTATAAAGGCTGCCGATACGTTGATTATGGATAACAGCGAGCAAATCGCGTCCCAAACAACTTACTTATAAGACCAAAAATCATTGACACTCCGTTGACACTCATTGTCAGCATGGGGCTGTTACCGTGTCGCATTCTCTTTTGCCTATAAAGGCGGCTGATACATTAGTTATGGATAACAGCGAGCAAATCGCTTCCCAATTAACTCACTTACTAGACCAAAAATTGATCACGCTCCATTGACGCTCATTTTCAGAATGAGGCTTTTACCATGTTGTTGTCTGTTTTGCCTATAAAGGCTGCCAATAGATTGATTATGGATAACAGCAAGGAAATCGCTTCCCAATTACGTTGCTTACAAGTCCAAAAATTGTTGATGCTCCGTTGACACTCATTTTCACAATGAGGTTGTTGCTGTGCCACTTTCTGTTTCACATATACAGGCTGCCAATACGTTTGTTGTGCATAACAGGGAGCAAATCGCTTCCCAATGAACTTACTTACAAGACCAAAAATCATTGACACTCTGTTGACTCTCATTTTCAGCATGTGGCTGTAACCGCGTCACTGTTTCTTTTGCCTATCAAGGCAGCCAATACGTTGGTTATGAATAACAGCGAGCAAATACCTTCCCAATTAACTTACTTACAAGACCAAAAATCCTTGAAACTCCATTGACTTTCATTTTCAGCATGTGGCTGTAACTGCGTCACTGTTTCTTTTGCCTATCAAGGCAGCCAATACCTTTGTTATGAATAACAGTGAGCAAATCATTTCGCAATTAAGTTACTTACAAGACCAAAAATCGTTGACGCTCCATTGATGCTCACCATCAACATGTCCTCACTGTTGTTGTATGGTCAATAATTTTGTACAAATAATCATATAGTCATTATTGACAGCCAATGTATAATTTGTACGAATACTCAGTTGTATTTACAAGCTTTGTGGAATCTCAATTCCTGATCCACTGATGCACATGATCGCTGAGCGATGGATAACGTAGCGCTGTCACATTCCAGCACTTTCAGCTGGCAATTTACTGCATGTAGATCCATACACTAATTTTTCATTAATATAGCCCAACTTCCTCACTTTGCCCTATGCAGTTCCTTCTCCTCGATTTTCATGACCTACCATAAGCAATTTTCAAAATGTTGACTATGTGCACCAGGTCTGAATGTGGAGTGACGTAGTTGGATGTATTGATGGATGCAACATGATGGTGGTCATTCATACAGATTCGCGTTGTGCATTGACCGCTCCTTATCTGACTGGTATGCGATCACTGACCCCAATTTCGTTAGTAAATTTTGTCTCCATTTTAGATTTCGCGTTCTCAGTGGTGTTAGCAACGGGTCCAAATTCCCGGTTCGGTTCCAGATCCGGTTCCAACCCAGAACCGAACCGTTGGAATAGGTTTCCACACAAAACCCGGCATTTCAACATCTCAACTTTGCGTCCAATTAAGTATTTGAGTTCTGATCGTATCAAGATATGATCAGTACATAGATTGTGCATTTCAAGCCGCTCTTTCACCTCCCCATCTCAGATATGTGATCTGACCAATATTCGGTGAGTCGCTATCGAAACCCCGCTAATATCGCTTAAATTCGCCCTTTTTTCGCAGCCACTCAACGCATATCAGTCGGATTGCGAATCGGAATGGGCGAGGTCAAAGAGCGGCCAGAACAGCACAATTTACATCCTGATCACTTCACGATATGATGAGAACTCAAATACTTAATCGGAGCCAACGTTGTAGGACCCGTAAAATGGACCTGCGGTCAGGTTCCAACCCGTCCCCAAACCCGGTGGGTACCCCTGTATTCAGGGTAACAACCAGGACTGCACAGTCCGGTCCGGTTCCAGACCAAGACCGCAGCTGGGTAACCCTGAACCGTTGCTAACACTAGTTCTCGGTTATCTGTAAGGGGCAGGACGATATCAGGCTGATCAATCGTCAATCAACTCGGTTTGGAGTCTAGAACTTTCGTACGGCCCGTATGCCCCTAGCACATGCACAGACGAATTATCATGTCTCACAATGTGTTCACTAAAATCTAAAAAATGCTAACACGTAGCAAGATAGGTACACCAATTACTTTTCGCGAAGATATGTTGTCAATAATCGCTAATTGTGCAAGTAGTGTACCGATGACAAACGAGCCATTACAATATGTTCATCTGAATGCAATTCCTGTATGGTAATTAGCTAGGGAGGTTACATGCAGCGATAGAAGCTTACGGGTTTAACTGGCTTTGATTTGTTTATTGGTGACGAATTGAATACCTCATTGGGCGTGAGAGCTGATATGCATATGTAAGACTGTGGTTCCCCGGATGCCAATCTCAGATGGTTTCTTTCTGCTTGTGAAGTGCCATGTGGCATTGCAATTTTCCGCTTTCAATATGGTGTATCTCCATCAGCTCACTGAATGTTGTCTGTGCAGTAGCACGTGCACACTGATCCATTTGCAGCTTAATGACTGCCTTAACAATCAATATGGCTGTTCTGTACCTCAAATCTTACTAATGATGCAAGACGAAAAATTGTACACACTCAACCTCAGGATGTCACAGGGAGCATGTCTCTGCTTGTTTTGATTATAATGGCAGCCAATAAAACCAACAAAGACAATGATGTACCAAAGCTAATGTTTTGCACAGGACAGTTGCATACCTGAATGCGACCATAAATAGAAAAACCCGAAACGCAGAAGCGGGGATTGGACCTGACGGGTCTAGCCATTCCCAGCGAGACCAACGGGTTGACATGTACGGGGCCGGGATTGGACCACGAAGAGGCAGCGGGTTGGGTTCTTGGACCGTTCTGAAACTGAACCGAAACGTTATTCCGGTCCAAACCCGGACCGCTGGCGGGTCACCTGGACCCGTCGCTAACACTAGTCATATAAGGCATTACGCAATGACCTTGTGCTGCCGTCCGCTACGACCCTTAGTCATATTTACTGGAGGGAATATGCACTTGCCATGGATGCAATTAAGAAGCAATTGCCGTCACGAAATCAAGTTAGTTTAGCTTTGGACGGATTGACATCACCGAACAAACTGGCCATAACGTTGGTCATTGCTTACTATATGGATCGAAATAGGCCATTACTTGAAGTTCAACTCACGTTCGATGAGATTGATCACCTGTTCTTTTCCTGTTTCGAAAGCTAATTAAGGATGAGAGGTCAAGGGCCAACATACTGGAGCTAGGCTAGCCATAGATTGGAAGAACGTGGTTTATCGTTTTGAGCTTACCGACGGCCATTTTCTTGGTATTACAACTGATAATCCTTCCTCAAATCAGTCGATGACACGCGAGCTGCAATCAACACTTGAGGCCTCTGCAATCAAGTGGCCTGCTTTGAGGAACCACATACCATGCAGGGCGCACGTCATACAGCTGGCTTTAGGGGCATTGATGAGCAGTCTCAGTGTAACTGGCCACACCAAGCCTTGGGAAGCCCATGGGCGCAATCAGCAATTTGGAGGGAATGAAAGCATAGACATCGGGAAGGGTCACAGACTTCCAAAGAGGGCAACGCTAGAATCAATAAGGTGTCGGCCATGAAACCAGGTTTAGCAAAGATAATTGAGAAAGTACGTATTTCACGATATTTTGCAAGTTCTGAAACTCACCATCATATGGTCGAGAATGCTTGCTCTATTGATTACGCTGATACCTGGTCGTCGAAACGGGTTCATTGACTGTCACTAAGGCGGAGTTCTGATCGCGGTATTACCGATTATGGATGTGAAGACACGACGGCACTCAACACTGGAGTTGCTCGAGTGCGCCCACCGGTTAAGGGAATTCACATGTGTGTGGCTCCAAAATCCAAAATACACTGATTCCCGGCCACTTTTCACAACTCAAGATAAATGGACCATTGTAAAGTATGTCATGGAAGTATTGAGGCCATTTCAATATTGGACCCTGTGGATCTCAAAGAGGCATACAGTCACATCGCATCAAACTATTATAGTGTACAATGACATGTTCAATCATATGGATGGCGTGATGCAAGCTTTGCCTAAGAAGAAGACTCCATGGAAGGAAGACTTGTTCTTCACTGTGAAGTTAGCTGGACAGAAGTTGTCCAAATACTACGCTGAAGTAACTCCAACAACGGACACGTTTCTCATTTCTGCACATATCCTCGATCCTTTTCGGAAGTTGCGATTGTGTAGAAAGTGGGCCAAGGGAATGGATATCAATCCTGAGGACAAGACATCCTATAGTACCCAATACCAAGAGACCTTTGTGAAGTAGGTGACCAATGAATACTGTGCCAAACATCGACGTGTGCCGGTCAATAAGCAAGAAAGCCTTCAGAGCAGCAATCTCATCCCCTCTGCAACAGCTTCTGGACCATGTCAATCTTCGTTTGATCCGTATGATTTGTCCAGCGATGATGCAGAATACTTAAGGCCTAACAATGTGGCTGATATGACACCCGGACAAAGCGATCGTGCAGCATGTCAATTGACCGCCACTAGGATCTATTTGAATTCGCCACCTGAAGCACCACAGAACTGGGGGCAAATTGATCCAAATCTCAATGATTACCATTCTGAACCAATGGAGATTAGCAGTACATTTTGGTTGCCGGACATAACCGACTCGTGGTGGCAACAGAAGGAAACACACTTCAAGTACGCTAATCTTTCCAATGTGGCGCGCGACATATCCTCTATCATACCACATGATGTCCGAGTGGAGGCCAGTGCTTCCCTTGGCCGCGATGTTATCGGCTTGAGGCTGTCAATGACCACAGGCAAGAACCTTCAGGAAAATGCCGTTGTAAGGCAGTTTGCTTGTGCCAATAACGGGATTTTGGCCGGTGCTGACCCAGAATTGGATAGCACAAACACAGAAAATGACTCGGAAATGAAGAAAGCGGCGGAGGAAAGGACATTCCACAGAATTGCCAAGGTTCACGACTTTTTGGAGATGTGGCAGGGCAGCCAAAACCTATGTGCCACCCACAAGGAATCTCGCGCTCAAAACAAGCGGATGACTGCTGTGGGATACATTTCAGACACAGAAGAGATTGTCAAAGCATCCTGGTCACTCTTTCAACATAATGTGAAGCTGCATTTAAATTGTCAGGAAGATCTCCTTGGCCACCACCTTTGTCTGCAAAGGAACTCCCTGGAGGACAAACTCAAATATTAAATGCCCACCGATTCCGAAGAATCAACTGTCATCCAGTCGAAAGTAATGAGGATAGCGCACCTGAAAGCATTTCGGACACTGAAGATTGGCTAAACTGGAAAGGGGACTTGGAGAATCCAAATGACAGCGAAGACGATTGCGCAGCGGACATTGAATCTGATAGAGAGCAAGACAATAGCATCGAGGATATGGAATGCCTAGAGCAGAGGGATGTCAGCGCTGTGCCGTATGTTTCCGGATTGATTGGGCCGACACAGAAGTCAAAGAGAGAGGCTGGACGGTGTTGATGACGATCAATGCAATCAAAACTGGGAGGAATAAGGGAAGGAAGAAAAAGTAGGACAGAATGCGTCAATGTTTCACCAGCTTTTTTATGAAACTTGACCGAGAGACTAAGTTGGAGATATATTACAGGCAAATAGTGAGCAGTAGCTTGTGAATATCGGTTGATAAACAGATGTATAGCAGGTGCAATGAAGCTTTTGGCAAGATACATAAATTTCAGCAGTGTGAGAGTGAACAGTGCAAGAATGTTACTGCGCTCGGCTTTGCCACAGGGCCAAGTTTTAATCTGTCAGAAAGACCACTAATAAGTTCAAATCATGATCAAAACTATTATCAATGGCAGCAGATGTTGAATGGACAATACATTACAATGAGCATCAACAGAGCGTCAATGATTTGTGGTTATGTAAGTACAGTAATTTCACAGTTATTTGATGGCTCTTATGCATAACCGATGTATTGGCAGCTATTATAGGCAAAAGGGACAGCAACACTGTCACCACCCCATTCTGAAAATGAGCATCAACAGAGCGTCAACAATTTGTGGTTTTGTAAGTACCGTAATTAAACTGTGATTTGGTCGCTTTTATGGATAAGCAATGTATCGGCAGCTTTTATATGCAAAAGAGACAGCAACACGGTCACCGCCCTATTCCGAGAATGAGCATCAACAGAGCTTCAACAATTTGTGGTTTTGTAAGTACGGTAATTACACTGTGATTTGGTCGCCATCAGCACCAACTGTTAGTTCCGTCAGAAACACCCGGGCTTTCCGGACGGCTCTGACGGCTCTGACGGAACCTTGTACCCTCTGACGGAGAATTACACGCTACCTGTCGCCTAGGCCACAGGTCGCGTTGCATAGCATCAGCAAAATGTATTTTAGTCACTGGGAGCCTCCAGGAGTGTCTGAGTGGATGTGGAGTGTATACTTAGATGCGTCAATTTCAGGAGTGTCAGACCCTAGGAGGGCATTCCTGCCGGCGTTCAGAGAAACTGGGAGCGCCGACGACAAGCCTGGGAGTACCTGGGAGCGCCAGCGACATGTCTGGGAGCACCTCGAATCAAAGTCATGTATTCAGTTTGTATTCTCATCTATGTATCTACGTATCTATATAGCTAACCATCTACACACGCTATATCTGGACTGGCTGCAGGCGGTGCTTGAGAGCAATTCGAGGTGCACCTGAAAATGACGATCGAGTGAACTCAGAGATATACTCCGAGGCCGTGATAGAGCGAGTTTGGAGATGCGCTTGGAGGCGGTAATCGAGCATATTTGGAGATACACTTGGAGGCAACGATCGAGTGAACTTTCAGGCTGTAATCGAGCGAGTTTAGAGATGCACTTGGAGGCGGTAATCGAGCGTATTTGGAGATACACTTGGAGGCAGAGATCGAGTGAACTTGCAGGCCGTAATCGAGCGAGTTTGAAGATGCACTTGGAGGCGGTAATCGAGGGTATTTGGAGATACACTTGGAGGCAGTGATCGAGTGAACTTGGAGGCCGTGATCGAGGGAGTTTGGAGATGTACTTGGAGGCCGTGATCGAGGGAGATTGGAGATGCACTTGGAGGCCATGCTTGTGCAAACTTGCAGGCCGTAATCGAGCGAGTTTGGAGATACGATTGGAGGCTGTGATCGAGCGAGTTTGGAGATGCACTTGAAGGCCGTGATCGAGCGAGATTGGACGACTTCTTGGAGGCGGTCGATGGACGGCGCACCGGGTAATCATACTCTATTCATCAGTTTGTTAACTCGCAACCGTGGGAATGTGAAATGTGACTTTACTTTTGAGCTCTCATGGAGAGCTGGCTGATGGCGGTCGATCGTATAGGGAGGTACCCCGGAAGCTGAAGCTACATTCAGGGGTCAACTCATAATCATGAGAATGAAGGGAAGACAAACAATCTTGGGTGGATGCTGTACTCGGTGTATGCTGTACTCGGTGTATGCTGTACTCGGTGTATGCTGTACTCGGTGTCAACTCATGATCACGTCATGGAGAGATAAAGAGGAATGACTTAACTTTGTGTTCTGCGATGATGGTTGAGTTGTGGACGAGGAAGAGAGAGACGGGGGATAAAGATGAGAATGATATGGAGGATACGAGCGGCTATGAGAAGTCAGGGGTACAACTTGCCTGATTGGGTTTGGAAGACCTCGTATTGGTGTTATTACACGCTGGATCGGGACTCGTACCTGCCGTATCGGGGATGGTCAATTGACTCACACACAAAATTCTCTCAAGTCCCGGTTTCTCATGATGATTTCCCCCATCTCCTCTGATCTCTCTCTTTGTTGTGCTCAACTCTACCATCACCTAAGAACACCAAGTTAAGTCATCCCTCTCTATCTCTCCATGCCATGATCATGACTTAACACCGAGTACAGCATACATCAAGTACAGCATCATCCCATGATCGACAGTCTCCCGCACCCAGCCAGTTTCCCGCTCCCAGCCAGTTTCCCATCTCTCGGCGGATGTTGTTGTACTCAACTCTCTACCATCAATTACAAGTTAACCAATGAATAGAGTCTCAGCTGCCGTCGCGCCTCCCTCCAAATCGACCGCTTCCAAGTACTCCTCCAATCTCGCTCGATCATAGCCTGCAAGTGGATCTCCAAACTCGCTCAATCACGGCCTCCCAGTGCATCTCTGAGTTCACGATCACGGCCTCCAAGTGCATCTCCAAACTCGCTCGATTACGGCCTCCAAGTTCGCACGATCAGGGCCTCCAATTGCATCTTCAAACTCACTCGATCACGGCCTCCAAGTGCATCTCTCAACTCCCTCGATCACGGCCTCCAAGTACATCGTTAATGAGCGACGGCGGGTGTGCGGGGTAACGGTGGTGGACTGAGCGACGGGGAGTACATATTCGGGAGACCCCGGGGTAGATAGACATCATCTCATTTTCATCTCATCTGGATCCACGCAATTGCGTGGATTCTCACGGCCGGGTAGTATCATATCTTCT
>Ga0307512_10001111_pt1 | contig 39117 bp, 35 predicted proteins | sample 14_EM_MG_FD_200267 | JGI IMG/M metagenome (GOLD analysis project Ga0307512, IMG submission 200267) | Populus trichocarpa ectomycorrhiza microbial communities from riparian zone in the Pacific Northwest, United States - 14_EM | ecosystem: Host-associated > Plants > Roots > Unclassified | place...
ACCTAAGAAAACGAAGTGAAGTCATCCCTCTCTATCTCTCCACGCCATAATCATGAGTTAACACTGAGTGTATATCCAAACTTGCTCAATCGCGGCCTCCAAGTGCATCTTTGGGTTCACTCCATCTGGGCCTCCCAGTGCATCTCCAAACTCGATCGATCACGGCCTCCAAGTGCATCTCCAAACTCGCGCGATCACGGCCTCCCAGTGCATCTCCAAACTCGATCGATCACAGACTCCAAGTATATCGTTAAGGAACGATGGCGGGTGTACGGAGATACAGTGGTAACGGAGGTGGAATGAGTGACGGTGGGTGTACGGAGATACAGGGGTAACGGAGGTGGAATGAGCAACGTGGAGTATATATTCGGGAGACCACGGGGTAGATAGACTGCATCCCATTTTCATCTCATCTTGTCATACAACGAAAATACACACTCTATCTTTCCCAACTTTTGGTCTCACTCGCTCTGTCCGTGGATCCACGCCATTGCGTGGATCCTCATGGCCGGGTAGTATCATATCTTCTCACATTCTTCCTACGCTCCTCGAGCTTAATGTAGAAGGAACGCGAGGATAGATTTTCGCAGCATCACCCATTGCATTGCAATCCCGATGCAAGCGTGTACCCAATGAACCCATTCCGACATATGGTCACAGTTGGCCACAACACCAGACTGTTTGTTTAAAATAGGAGACCGACAGAGCGCGAAGAAACGGCGAAACGGCGATCGGAGGGCGATATGCAACGCGATGCGTGGTATTGACGCTGGGCGCGGAGTAATCCGCCACCGGGGTGTCTCTGACGGCTCTGACGGAGCGCATCCACTCTGACGGAGCCATTCCGCCCGGATGGAGATGTTTTTTGCTGATGTGCCTGACATTACACTCCCAAGTAACCTCTCAAGTAGCTCCCAAGTCACCTCCGAGTACGTGATGAAGTACACTTCCGAGCTTGCTGTCAAGAACGCTCCTACTTACACACGATGGCACACTCCCGGCCTGCTTGGATGTATGCTCCTAAGTGCACTCCGAGTACGCTCCCAAGTACACACTGAATATGCTTGGAAGCATACCTCCGAGTATGTTCTCAAGTACACTCCAGGGCATGCTCTCAAGAATGTTCGTAGTTGCACTCAATGGTACACTTGCACCCTGCTTGACTCTACACTCCCAAGAAAGCTCTCAAGCACACTCCTGAGAATGCTCTCAAGTATACTCCCAATTGCACTCGATGACACACTCCCTGCCTACTTGGTTCTATGCTTCTAAGTATACTCTCAAGCGGCAAGACACTCCCAAACTCACTTCACTATATGTTCCCATGTATGCTTCTGCATACTTGATCGAGAGACATGCTGAGTTGGAGATGCCATGTACTGGGACGCATGAGGCTGGACGCTGATGGCTGAGAGAATTCGGTGGGTGGCGGGCAGCATCTGGGGTGGGGCGTGTGGCAGGTGACAGGCAGCGTATATTGGCTGAATTTATGACATCGGTTGATATGGTTGTCTGAACCTTATCATTAGCATGGCTGCAACTACAATATCTCACAATGCCTGAACGTCTTGGTGTCGACAATTGGAGCCTTAGATTCTGCAAAACAGGTACACAATTGGATCTCGGGGAGAGCAGATCTCCAACTCCATGTTCTCAGCGGAATCTGCAGCCACTTTCCTTTCGATTTTGGGTGTATCTGTGTGCATTTGGTCACGAGCTGATGGTCATGGTGATGATGGTGATGGTGATTAGTGTTAGAAATGGTTCCGGACTGTCACTTTGGGTCCGGGTCCAGGTCCAGACCAAACCATTGCGAAGATGGCGGTCCAGGTGGTCAATAAACCCGAACCGTCGACTTGGGTACTGTTCGTTGGTAAACTCCCAATCCATCTGAATTGGGCGGGTTGTCAGCAGGTCGCCCAGCGGGTCCATTCATAGATTTATATAAGGCTCTTGTTTTTGGAGTTTGTTAATAGTATCTTATCAAAATCACATTTTCAACAACCAATAATATGTTTTTGCGCACTTTGCAGCTTGCAATATCAATTAATTTGGAATGTTTGTTTTACCATTGATATATTGAATTTGTGCCTATCAGGGCGGTTAATAATTCCGTTATGAACGTGAACATCCGCACGATGCCTTGATTACCAAATATGCAACAATTAGAACTGTTGACGCTCCGTTGACGCACATTTTCAGGATGCGGCAGGGAGCATGTCGCTGTTGTTTTTGCCAGTAAAGGCTGCCAAAATGTGATAAATGGATGTCTGCAGCCAATTGGAACATAAATTACCCAAGATGCGAAGTCAAAAATTGTTGACGCTCCATTGATGCTCATTGCCAGGATGCGGCAGGGAGCATGTCGCTGTAGTTTTTCTCAGTAAAGGCTGTCAATATCTGACAAATGGATGTCTGCAACCAATCGGAACATAAATTACCCAAGATGCGAAGCAAAAAATCGTTGACATGCCGTCGACGCTCATTCTCAGGATATGGCAGGGTGCATGTCACTGTAGTTTTTCCCAGTAAAGGCTGCCAATATCTGATAAATGGATGTCTGCAACCAATCGGAATATAAAATTTCCAAGATGCGTAGCTGGATATTGTTGACGCTCCGATGACGCTCATTCTCAGAATGGGGCGGTGACCGTGTCGCTGTCTCTCTTGCCTATAAAAGCTGCCAATACATCAGTTATGCATAACAGCGACCAAATCACTGTTGAATTACCATACATACAAAACCACAAATCGTTGATGCTCCGTTGACCCTCATTTTAATGAATTGTCCATTCAACATTTGCTGCCGTCGATAATAGTTTTCATCATGATTTGAACTTATTGGAAGTAGTTCTGACAGATTGAGACTTGGCCCTGTGGCAAAGGCGAGCGCAGTACCATTCTTGCACTGTTCACTCTCACATGACTAAAATTTATGAATCTTGCCAAAAGCTTCATTGCGTCTGCTATGCATCTGTTTATCAACCGATATTCACAAGCTACTGCTCACCGTTCGCCCATAATATATCACTAACTAAAACTCTCGGTCAAGATACATAAAGAAGGTGGTGAAACATTGACGCATTCTGTCCTAGTTGTTCATCACTCTCTTATTCCTCCTCGTTTTGATTGCATTGACCATCATCAACACCTTTTCAGCCTGTCTATTTGACTTCTGTGTAGGCCGAATCAATCCACGAACATTTGGCACCACACTCACATCCCACTGCTCTGGGCATTCCAGATCCTCGAGGATATTGTCTTGCTCTATGTCAGATTCAACGTCCGCCGTGCAATTGTCTTCACTGTCATTTGGATTATCTAAGTCCCCATTCCAGTTAAGCCAATCTTCAGTGTCCCAAATGCTTTCAGGTGTGCTATCCTCATGACTTTCGACTGGATGACAGTTGATACTTGGGATTCGGTGGACATTTAATATTTGGGTTCGTCCACCAGGGAGGTCCTTTACAGACAATGGTGGTGGCAACGGAGATCTTTCTGACGATTTAAATGCAGCCGCACCTTCATGTTGAAAGAGTGACCAGGATGCTTGGACGATGTCTTCCGTGTCCGAAATGTATCCCATGGCAGTCATGTCCTTGTTTTGAGTGCGAAACTCATTCTCGGTAGCAGGTAGGTTTTGGCTGCCCTGCCACATCTCCAAAAAGTCATGAACCTTGGCTATTCTGTGCAATTTCCTTTCCTCTGCCTCTTTCTTCATTTTCGAGTTGTTTTCTGTGTTGGTTGTATCCAATTCTGGGTCAGCGCCTACTAAAATCCTGTTATTGGGTTGAGCAAACTGCCTTACAACGACTGTTTCGTAAGGAGTCTCGCCTGTGGTTTTTGACAGCCTCCAGCCAATCACATTTCGGCCGGGGGAAAATCTGGCCTCCACTCGGACACCCTGTGGTATGATAAAGAATATGCTTTGCGCCACATTAGAGAGATCGGTGTACTTTGAGTGCGTTTCCTCCTGTTGAAGCCACCAGTCGTTTATGTCCAGTAACCAAAATGTACTGCTAATCTCCATTGGGTCGAAGTTGTAATCATTGAGATTGGGATTGATTTGCCCCCAGTCCTTTGGTGCTTCAGCCGGCGAATTCAAATAGAGCCTGGCAGTGGTCAATAAGCGTACTGCACGATCACTTCATCCGGGTGTGGTCTCAGCCACAATGTTACGTGTGAAGTATTCTTCATCATCGCTTGACAAATCATATGGATCAAATGATGATTGACAGCAGCCTGAAGTCGTTGCAGAGGGGATGAGTTTGCTGCTCGGTAAGCTTTCGAGTTTATTGACCGGCACACGTCTATGTTTGCCACAGTGTTCATTCTCGACATACTTCAGAAAGGCCTCTTGGTATTGCGTAGTATAGGATATATCGTCCTCAGGATCAATATCCATTCCCTTGTCCCAATTTCTAAACGATTGCAACTTCCGGAAAGGATCAAGAATATGTGCATAAATGAGAAGCATACACGTAGTTGTAGTCACTTCAGCGCAATATTTGGACAGCTTCTGTCAAGCTAACTTCACAGCGAAGAACAAGTCTTCCTTCCATTGAGTCTTGTTCTCAGCCAAAGCTTGCATGACGCCATCCATGTGATTGAACATGTGAGTGTACACTGTGATAACATAATGCAATGTGACGGTATGCCTCTTCGACATCCACAAAGTCCAATATTGGACTGGCCTCAACACTTCCATGATATACTTGACAATGGTCCATTCATCTTGTGTTGTGAAGAGTGGCCGGTAATCACTGATTTTTGGATTTTAAAGCAACTCGCGTGTGAATTACTGTAAACGGTAGGGGCGCTCGAGCAACTCCAGTGGAGAGTTCCAACGTGGCTTCACATGCATAATCGGAAGTACCACGATGCGGACTTTGCGTTTTTGACAGTCAATGAACTCATTCCGACGACCAGGTGTCAGCGTAATCAATACCGCAAGCATTCTTGGCTATATGAAGGTCAATTTCAGGACTTTCAAAATATCATGAAATACACACTTTCTCAATTATCTTTGCTAAACCTGGTTTCATGGCTGACACCGTATTGATTCTAGCGTTGCCCTCTTTTCGAAGCCATTGACTCTTCCCAATGTCTACGCTTTCATTCTCTCCAAATTGCTGATCGCGCTTATGGACTTCCCAAGACTTGGTGCGGCCTTTTACACCCAACCTGCTCATGAATGGACTGAAAGCCAGCTGTATGACGTGCGCCATGCATGGTATGTGGTTCATCAAAGCAGGCCACTCGATTCCAGAGACCTAAAGTGTTGATTGCAGCTCGTGTGTCATCGAGTAATTTGATGAGGTATAATCAGTCGTAATTCCAAGCAAACGGCCATCGATAAGCTCAACACGATCAAGCACATCCTTGAAATGTACGGCTAACCTTGCTCCAGTATGTCGGCCCTTGACTCATCATACTTAATTAGCATTCGAAAATTGGAAAGAACAGGCAATCAACCTCATCGAAAGCAAGTTGAACTTCACGCAATGCCCAATTTCGATCCATATAACAAGCATTGACCGACGTTATGGCCAGTTTGTTTGTTGATGTCCATCCGTCCAAAGCTGAACTAGGAATATTTTGTGACACCAATTGCTTCTTGATTGCATCCACGGCCGGTGCATATTCCCTCCGGCAAATGTTGCTAAAAGTTGTAGCGAATGGCACCACTAGGTCATCGCGTAATGCCAGATATGTGTAACAGCGGCACGTGACCCAGGTCCTGGTAACGGCCATTCTATATAGTCAGCTCGCCACGAGACTTAGATCTCTAGCGATAATCTTACCTATACACCTATTTACTATCACTCGAGTCCACGTTTGCAACCATATACCATGATTACAATACGTATGCCTATAAGGCCGAGCGCTGGCGTACGTGCCCTTACACTATTATCGCTTTTTCAGTAAACGGACACATTTCGCTCACGGAATTTCACGAGTTTACCCCTTTACCGACGCGCCACATCATACAGACTACGATTGAAATTACCGCCTTAAAAACGACATATCGAAGCATGATTGCTGCAACCCCGGATATCGATCGTTTCATCATTCAATTGAGCACCCTGATGCCAGCGGAGAAGAGTTCAGAGACCATCTGTCACACGAGATGCGTCACCGGCGATGACTACAGTTATCACGACTACAGGACGCGACTATTCGACCCGGCCAATGAGAGAAGCCGAATACGCTCAAGATATTGAGCCGAATATCATTCCTACGACTCAATTGTGTGGGATCATCAGCTAGAGAAGCTACAATGGACGAAACGCGTTGCCGGCAATGATGACGATTTTATCATGAGTACAGGATTCGACCCTATCAACGAGAGAAATCGAATACCATTCCTACAAGTCAATTATGCGTGATCATCAGTCGGAGAACCTACAATCAATAGCGCGATCTTACCCCAGAATCGGCTATACCAAGAACCAAAGTCGAAGTCGAAAGACGATTGCAAATCAGCACAGTTGCGACTACATCCCTTCGAATTGAGTGAAGTGCAGCAACTGCAATTGGCGTGTACACCTACAACTCTAGCAACCTAGAAGAAGCTCGGAGGACAGCAACACCAAAGGCAATTCTAATAATTCCATCAATCCCGATACCGGGAATTCAATTCGGTCAAGTCCAATAAGCCCAGTGGAGGCAGCCGTGCCAACTCAACACCAGAGCCGTGGCTTCCAAAGGAAGTCTACGAAAGCCGAAAGGCAAACCGGCAATGCACTCGCTGTGGCAGCGGAGACCACACAACCTACCGTTGTACTAAATATACACGGCAACATGCAGCGAGTCAAAGCACAAATCGACTGCAGTGCAATGAGCATCTTTTTATCGCCGAGCCTACTTAGGAAACTCGAGCTACCATACGAACCCGCATTCACCTCCACCCTGGCCCGGTAATGATGTATGTAAAGAGTCGAATGTCCAGTCTCTTGGTTCAGTATTAGAACACCTTAAACCGGTTGACGAATCGGAGGGGTTAATCATCCCAATGAAGGCATACAACCTAGTCTTGGGCTTGCCATGGCAAGAAACCCGGAAATCGGCTGCAGCAACGGTTGATTGACAGCCCTGCGAGCGCCAGATGGACCGCAACGGGCGAAGATTCCAGAAGATGATTGGACAAGTCCTCTGCCGGAACGAGGTGAGGCAACCAACATGGTGAGCCTCCTCCGGGTATACGACTACTCGGGGCTACCGCATTCGATCATCTCTGAGCTAGTGAGGAGGTGGTCGAGGCATTCGCTATATGACTTGGTGAATGTCAAGGGTTGCTGGGAGCATCGCTGGAAGGCATCACCGTAGGAACAGACATAGTTAACGTGGAGATTGTAACAACAGATGATGGGGGTCGCATCCCAGCGCAATATCAACATTTCACAATATCAAGAATTGTCGTATCCTCGTGAGATACAAGGACTATGTGGACGTATGCAGCAAAGATATGGCAACTCTCGCACCGCACCTTTCATGGCATCCAAAGGGTGTTCGTGAGGAAGAGCGATTTTGGCTCAAGAAGCATAGGAAGAGCGTGAGAGGAAATGACAAGGTAACCCGGCCGTGAGGAACCACACAAATTGCGTGGATCTACGAAATCTCAGAAAGAGCGAGTGAGACCAAGAGCTGGGAAAGATAGACACCGCCTGCGGCAGCACCGATCTCATTTGCGAAGAAGGACGGTGGACTACTGCAGCTGTATGTGGACTACCGAGCTCTCAATAAAGCCCCGGTGAAGAACTGATATCCTCTCCCACTGATCCCGGAGATGCTCAACAGGACCCCAGGAATGCCTATCACCTCATTCGAATCAAGGAAGGCGACGAGAACAAAATCGCATTTCACACCTGGCACACTGTGCGAGTACCAAGTCCTGCCGTTCGGGTTGACGAATGCTCCAGCTACTATACAACCAAGCTACAAACCAATCAGAGGAGATAAGTCATCGGCAGAGCAACGACCTGGAAAGAGAGGGATAACCCTACAGGAACCGGAATCCTCATATACGATGACCCTGCCGGAGGTGCCGGAATGAAGGACCTGAGTGCACTTAACGACAGAGAAGTCCAGCGGTACCCAGAGAGCGGGGATAAGCGTACCTAGAGCAGAATCAACATACGCACCTAGCATCTGGAAGATGATAAGCCCACCTAGAGAACAATTGCTATGGTCGATTGAGATGAGTTCAAATACCGACAGCTACATTGAGCACCCATTGTCGAAGTCTACACGATCGCCGTACCCCTAAACGCGTCAGTCATTTCATGGCCAAAGCCCAAAGTCAGAGATGACTAGAACAGACCAAGCGAAGTCAAAAAGGAAGAAAAGACGTTGGAAGGTCAATGCGAAGCAAGTTGAAACACGGCGCTAGTCGAACCACGAAGCAAATCGAACCACGAAGCAGGTCAAAAAGAAAGGCCAAAGCAAGTGGAAAAATGAGATGAAAGCAAGTGCAAAAATGAGATGAAAGCAAGTGGAAAAATGAGACGAAGCAAGCGAAGTCGACCAAGACCAGCCAAAGACAAGCGAAGTCGATGACCTCCGAAATCCAGAGACGAAGGCTGCCGAAAGACACGTCGGTCAACAAAGATCACCCAACGTCTACCGAAGTTCATAAGTCTACTGAACCACGACGGCAATCAACAACCGATTTGAGTCTAAGTCGTCAGCGGAGCAACGAAAGGGAAAAAGGGGGACATAACCGTGTCTATACGATCAAGTCCTACCGACAAGCCAAATGCTCACCGGGAGGCAGTCTACTGAGACACACTGAGAAGTCGAGCGAGAAGTCTACTGAGAAGTCGAGCATTCAAGTCTTACCGACGAGCCAAAAGCCCACCGGGATGCAGTCTACCATGAAGTCCACTGAGAAGCCGCCTATCGAAAGCGCAACCAGAAGTCGACTGTAATGTCTACCAAGTCGATCAAGATTCAACTGAAGACTCCTTTCGAGAGCACAACCATGAAGTCGAGCGGATGGTCACCGAAGCAGACTTCCAAAGACGACTACCTAGTCAACTGGCATCTCGAAGTCAATGCCACTTACTGATGACTACCGCTTGAGCGATATTCGACAAAGCACTGCACCAAGGCTCAAGAGAGCGCAGGCACGCTTGAATATGGTAAGAATAACCATTTTTGGAGAAGCTAACTTATTAGATGTCGATTAATGCGACGCGACTACACGCAACGCAATTGACGTATACGATTGACAGCTACGACCGATGCCGGCAGCCGAAACTCCCATCGATGCCAAGTCACGAGCCGAAGCTCTACCACCCTGACAATTTCAACAATGACCTATGCCGAGATATACGAGCTACAGGAATGATGGTCATTGGAGCATGGGTTAGGAAGTCGAGATATGGAGTCGGGATCACTTTTGGATGTTTTCTTGTTTCTCTCTTCTCTTCTTTTCTTCTTTGGATCACGGCCCGGTACAAATGGTGTCGGCATGGGTTTTTACCCCCAGCCAATGGAGGTGGAGTTTCCCCGTGCACCGGATCCGCCGAAAGGTTGCCATTGAGCTTTACCGATCAGTTGTGGGACTTATGGGTTCATACGATAGCATACGTAGGATGATTGTTTCATTCTTTGTTTCCCTTTCCTTTCCTTTTCTCTTGTACGGTTTATGCAGCCCAGGAGGTCTGCGCCTATAGAGAGGGATAATGTAATGGTGGCACGTGACCCAGGTCCGGGTAACGGCCATTCTATATAGTCAGCTCGCCACGAGACATAGATCTCCAGCGATAATCTTACCTATACACCTATTTACTATCACTCGATTGCACGTTTGCAACCGTATACCAAGATTACAGTACGTATGCCTATAAGGCTGAACGCTGGCGTACGTGCCCTTACAATATGACCGTTGTAGCTCTATATTTGCTATAGCGTTCCATGGCATATCAGCCGAAACAAATCCTAACATGAGGTAGTACTTCCACGTGTCTTGGTGAAATTCGGAAGTTACAAAGTCCTTAACTGCCAGTTTAGAACATTTGATATGTCATTTCGGTCAATATGGATCAACCTGGATGTCATATAGGATCTTCCTCTGTGAGCTTACAATTGTGATTCCTCGACTTCCTTGCCTCTTCAGCATGGCCAAAGCTGTTTCATCGACCATCGAACTGGTCAATTCAGTACCCTGTGACTCTGTTAATTCATTTAACTTTGCGATGTGAGCTTTTGCCAGCAAGTGTTTCCCCATTGAGCTAGTCCCATGTTCTGATGGATGGCGAAGAACTTGATGACAAACAATACATATGATGCCAGGGCTGCCGGTCTCCTCAATTCCGCAGTGTAAATAAAATCGACACGAAGGCACATGTATAGAATTATTCCAAGCAATAGGCCACTTCGAGCCTACATTCATCGAAGCCCACCAAGCATCAATGATGATTTTTAAAGTAAGGTCACTCAAATCACGAATAAACACATCTTCATTTTTGGAAGAGATAATCACCTCGACGAATGAGGTGTTCAAAGGTTGTGAATCCAACAATGCGGTAGGAATTCGAGAGCTGGGTAATCCGACTCGAATGACTGCCAACAGTATTGATATCGCAAAGCAGACTGTGTGTCCTTAAATATTGACTCTACAGCTACAAGTAAAAAATCATATCCGTAAGACATCGCATGCATATTTGTAAAGTTGTATACAAGGTCAGATTGCAAAGACTGACCGCGTAAAACTCGATTTATGAACAGCACAATGCGGTTCATTGCTGTGTAGGGTTCTGAGCCAGCACAAAACCTGTTGACACTTTGCGGGCGCTCAATTGTAGGAGGCGGACGCGATATTGGCACTAACATTTTTGCCAATAGAGGCTGCCGATAGATTCATTGTGGGTTATCTGCATTCCATTGCTGTTAGATCATCCAAGATGCAAGATCAAAAATCACTGATGCTCTCTGTTGACGCTCTGATGACGCTCATTTTGGGACATGGTAACGATCTTGTCGTAGGCATTTTTGCCTAGAAAGGCGGCCGATAGTTCGATTATGGATCAATTTACTAGTCGCATAGCCCCTTGATTTTCCAAGAAGCAAGGCCTGACATCATTGACGCTCCGTTGACGCTCAATATTAGGGCATAATGACGATGTTGTCGAAAGCATTTTTGCCTTGAAAGGCGGCCGATAGATCGATTATGGGTTAATGTCGCTGCACAGCCCTTGCATTTTCCAAGATGCAAGGCTAGAAGTCGTTGACGCTCCGTTGATGCCCATTTCTAGGACATAGTGGCGATGTTGTCGCAACCATTTTTGCGTAGAAACGCGGCCGATATTTCGACTATGGCTTAATGTCGCCGCACAGCACTTTCATTTTCCATAATGCAAGGCCAAAAGTCGTTGATGCTCCGTTGACGCTAATTTTTAGGACATAGTAGCGATGTTATTGCAACCAATTTTGACTAGAAAGGCAGGCTATAGTTCGTTTATGAGTTAATGTTGCAGCGAAGCCCTCTGGATTTTCCATGATGCAATGCCAAAATCGTTCATGCTCCGTTGACGCCGATTTTCAGGAGGTAGTAGCGATAAGTTGTGTAGCATTTTTGCCCACGAAGGCGGCCGATAGAATGATGATGGGTTAATGTCATTCCATAGCCCCTAGATTTTCCAAGATGCAAGACCAAAAATCATTGACGCTCTGTTGATGCTCACTTTAGGAGGTAGTAGCGATAACATCTCTAGCAATTTTGCCCATAAAGGCTGCCAATATTACGATTGCGGCTAAATACCGTTGCACAGCCCAGTGATTATCCAGGATGCAAGACTAGAAATTGTTGACACTCCGTTGAGGCTCATTTCTATAATGGGGCAAGGAGCGTGTCGCTTGCCATTCTACCTAATAACACTGCCAATACTTCTTGTTTGGATGGATGCGACTATGCAGCCGTTTGATTGCTGAATGGGTAAGACTATAAATTGTTGACACTCCGTTGACACTCACCTTTGAGCTCACCTTAGAGACATACTAACAGTCATTGGGTGCTCAACAATTGTACATAAAATCCATACAGTCTTTTTTGGCAGCCAGTATACCATATCTATGTGTTATCATTTGAATCCAAAATCTTTGAGACATCGCACTTTCTGAGCCACCACTATACGCGTCATTTGCGTGATGACTGACGTAGGTCCATTGCATTTCAGCGCTTTCGGCTGGCGATTTACCGCCTACAAATCTATGCAGTAGTTTTAGGTATTTATAGCCCAACGTCCTCACCATGCCTTACCCAGCTCATTCTCCTCGATTCCCATGAGGTACCATAAGCAATTTTGATTTTCTCGACCATGTGCAGGAGGTCTGAGCTGAGAGTTATGTAGTTGGCTGCATGGAGTAATGCAGCCTGACAGCTGTCATTCATCCGGGTTTCGGATGTTCTTTGACTGCTCCTTCTATGAGTCGTATGACATCAGTGACTTAAACTTTGGTAGTAAATTTCGTCTCAAATTTAGGTTTTGCTTTATCATTTAACTGTAACTGGCAACACCATATACAGTTCATTGTTCGTCAATCGACTTGATTTGGAGTCTAGAACATTCGCATGGCCTGTACGACCCTTGCACACACACTGACAAATAATCCTGTCTCACAATTTGGTCACTGAAATCCAGAGAATGCTGACACTTAACAAAGTAGGTACATATTGCTTTTACTTGAGATACGTCGTCAAAAATGCCTATTTGGGTATCTACTCCACCAGTGACGCAGGAGCCATCACCATGTCTTCGTCCGAATCTGATTTCTATATGGTAATTAGCTAGGGATGCTATATGCAGCGGTAAAAGCTTACGGGTTGAACTGGCTTCACAATCTCCATCAGTGACGAATCGGGCACCGCGTCGGACATCAGAGATACTATGTGATTGTCTGCCTCAGGTTTCACCGAACCAAGCCTCATTCGACAACTTCCCTGTCGAGACGTCACTTGCAGCATTTGTGATAGTCCGGGGATGATATTAAGATCCTGCATAAGCTCTCCAAATGTTGTCAGTGATGTTGTGGCTGGGGTTGTGTCTGTTGGGGGCTTCACAACTGCCGGAACCTTCAATTCAGTCATCCTGTACTTCATATCTCTCTGACAGAAGTAGTCAGCCTTGTCCCCCCATCCCGGTTGCATCAGTTCGTCAAGCCTCATCTGCTTCTGCCGAAAGCTCTCCATGTGGTGCTATCCTGTCGTGGCGGAAATCCCCGATCCGGAGATCACACACGGTAGCTTCCATAGGAAGTTACGACAATGGAGGTTTATTTTCGAGGAGCGTAGGGAGGGAGTAGCTGCAGCAAGATAGTTGATTGGCTAAGACTAACAAACAAAAGGGGGAAGAAGGAAAGAGATGAAATGATAATTGGTACGGTCTCTGGATTGTGGTGTCGGATGCCGTCCTCCGAATGTTATTCAACTTTGTCGATGGCTTGATGCAGAGCCGTGATAACCCTAACCCAGTCATGTACCCATTCAATTAGGTGGCATTGTAGTGGTTGGAGCCGTTTTCCCACCACACCGTGTTAGAGATTGTGCCCATCACCCAGCCAGGTTCGTCATCTTCACTCAGCTTGCCAATCTCTGTATCTTCTTCATCATCATCCTCGTCTTCCCCATCCTCCTCATCTTCGGAACTTGCAAGATCGCTCAGACTCTCTCCGATAGCATTTAACATCTCCTCAAATGTTGTTTCAGGCTTTGTGGTAGGCGATCGTGCCTTTTCAACATTTCTCATATGTTCCTGCTCTTGCATAATCACTGTTTCTGCGTCTTGAACTTGCTTTCTTGCCACTGCAGTCTCTCTATAAAATAATCCTCAATCCATTTCTCTTTGTCTTCGTTGCTTAAAAAGTGCGTTTCGCGTGTTTTCCCCTCTGAAAGCTTCTTTTCACATCATACGCTGCGCAATCCTCCCAACACTCGGACCCTGCCTGCCTCCAAGCCACTGTTGCCGTTATTCGCTTGACGACATCGTCGCGTGGATTTCTTCGTTGATTTCGCGTATTTGCCCGCCGGAAGTTGCGAAAGGTTCTGTTTCGGAGCATCAACCATTGTATCCTGTGTTGACCTTGTTGTTGGACGAGATGTTGGATGTTCCAAGATATGGACCACATGGAGGCAACCTGCGTCTTTTATGTCAAGGTTGGTAGGTTTGATCGATTTGAACAACGCAAAATCAGCGTTTTGACCGTCACTTCATTGGGAATAGTCATGCTAACTGTACATTATGACTTGATGGTTAGTGTGTGATTCATGTAAGATCCCTGCGATGTCTTGAGACAAACATCACCAGACCTCCTGTCCATCGAAGAATGTCCTTTTTATATCTACCAAACATGAGATATCAGCTGTCGTTCATCGCGACATATTCCTGTAAACACACAAACAACATCGGACCGACTTGCGGCGAATCGCGGGTCTGTTGGAATCCCCTGCAGCTTTATGCAGTGCAGCTATACGCAGCTGGATTCAGCTTGAATGGACGGTGCAAGTTGGCTGTCACTCATTCCATTTTGACTTGTAGCGAACTATATAATCTTCAGGACTTCCCACTTCTTTTCATGATCATCTTCCTCACAATTCCACTACAGCAGGTCATGGCTCCAGAAACACTTCAACCTGGTGCGATTGGAGCCGAATCGAGCTGAACGACAGGTGCTTCAAACAATGCGCCACCCAGTGAGACACAGCAGTAACGCAGACACCAGTTGGTCCACCGCGACGCTGCAATCGTAGCCACCAAAAATATGACCTAGGACGCACATTTAAAAATAGTACATAAAACCGGAAGCAGCAAGAATAAGAAGCAGCACGCGATAGGATGTGACTCAATCTATATCGATGTAGATGACGGTCAACTAACAATGTAATGCACAGCTGAGGTACATAGAGAGCTACATGACCAATGAATCGCTGCCCATAGCGGGAAACCTCCATGGTCGACCAAGGCATCTGTCCGCACAGTCCGCAAGATTGAACATCATGACGTTATCAGTTCTGGGATTTTGGCAGACGAAATTCGTCATAAACGTCCCCGGGAATGGACGAAACAGGCTTTAAAGACCTTAGATGAGGCTACGGAGTCGTATATGGTTGAGGTAATAGCCGAATCTCACTTCAGAAGCAGCAACTAATTTGTTGTAGGTGTTCAACACCTCAGCTACTGGGGCAAGACAAGGAGGTCGGGTACAGCTTGAACAGTCCAACATGCGTCTTGCCTTGAATATGGCCAAAATGGTTGAAGAAGGGTTTTCTTGCGCTGCAATAGAGGAAAGGCAACAACTAATCAAGCGCCGACGTCCGAGAAGAGAAGATGTGGGGTGTTGTGTTTACCGGGCATAACAAGGTGAAGGCTGCGATTGACAGACACCTGGCTATGGTTCATGAATATCAAATGGACCGCTGTCTTCCTTGCCAAAATGGCACGGCAAAGAATCCACAGATACGATCAAGGCGCAAACGCACCGGTGCACCTCCACCACGACCGGTGCCACTGAGGCCCGGAATGCCACCTGCGCCAACTTATGACAGTGAGAGAACTCAAAGCTCTGAAACAGAAGGTGTGCCACCCAGATATGTGTATATACATACTCTGCTTCCCAGCGCTTGAATTTCCAATCTTGTTCCACATGCCAAGGATTGCATGCGCGATAAAGATTTTATTCCAGATTTGCTGACTGATGAAGCTCCATCCACAGGTTAGTACACTATCACCTGCGTGGTGATGCAGCTAACAGCCATTTTGTAGACGACAGCAGCCTTTTGAGTGAACCTGACAGCGAAGACGAGAGTTGACTGAAGGGAACAGGATTTTTGAGTATTATCATTATATACAATTAGCGGGCACTTTAAAATATATTTTAAAGGGTATATTTATATGCATCATGAAAGAACAATGTAGTAATAAAGGAGACCGTACATGAACAGCACAGAATGGCTGCCACAGGACCAGTATTGATATACTATACTAGAGTGAATGGTTCCATATTGCGGAGACGCCCGTGGCAATAGAAGCATCAACAGAGCGTCAATGATTATTGGTTCTGTAATTCAGGTAATAAACATGCAATTCGGTAGTGAATACACATAAAGGATGTGTTGCCACCCTTTATAGGCAAAAGAGAAAGCAACACGCTCCCAGCAAGTGTTAGCAACGGTTCCAAATCTGCGGTTCGTATCCGGGTCCGGGTTGGAACCGAACTGGAACTGTTGCATTGGGTTTTACCGCATCAAAAAACTGAACCGCACCGAACCCGCGGTTTTTTGGCCGGTTCCACAATTTCGCTGACTCAGAACTTTGGCTCCAATTGGGTATTTGAGTTCTGATCGTATCACAATACGATATATACGTAAAAGATGCAGTTTTGCATGCTCTTTCACCTCCTATTCTCCACTTTGCGATCCAATTAATATTCGTTGCGTCACTGCGAAAAACGCCCAATTTTCGGCGTCATTTCACAGCAACTCGACAAATATTGATTGGATCGCAAAGTGGAGAATAGGAGGTAAAAGAGCATGCAAAAGTGCATCTTTTACGTATATATCGTATTGTGATACGATCAGAACTCAGATACTTAATTGCAGGCAAAGTTCTGAGGTCGCAAAAATAAGGCTCTGCTGTATGTTGAACCTGGCCAAAAGACCACAGGTTTGTGACCGGTCCGGGTAACAACCCCGCCAAGACAAAGCGGGTTGGGTTTTTGGCCGGGTCTGGAACCAAACAGAACTGAACTGCCAGTCAAAACCCGGACCGCTGGCGGGTTACTGGACCTGTTGCTAACACTACTCCCTGCCCAATCTTGAAAATGAGTGTCAACAGAGCGTCAACGATTTTAGATCTTGTTAGTCTGGTAATTAAGACGTAATTTTGTAGTGGTTAGACATAACGACAGCATTGACAACCTTTATACGCAAAAAAGAAAGCAAGACGCTCCCGGCCCCATCTTGAAAATGAGTGTTAACGGAGCATGAACAATTTTTGGTCCTGTAAGTCGGGTAATAAAAATGCGATTTGGTAGTGAATACACATAATGGATGTGTTGCCACCCGTTATTGGCAAAAAAAAAAGCAACACGCTCCCTGCCCTATCTTGAAAATGAGCATCAACAGAGCGTCAATGATTTTAGGTCTTGTTAGTCTGGTAATTAAGAAGTAATTTTGTACTGGTTATACATAGCAACAGCATTGACAACCTTTATATGCAAAAAAGGAAGCGAGATGCTCCCTGCCCCATCCTGTTAATGAGTGTCAACGGAGCGTCAACGATTTTTGGTTCTGTAAGTCAAGTAATAGAAACGCGATTTGGTAGCGATTACACATAATGGAAGTGTTGCCATCCTTTATAGGCAAAAAAGGAAGCGACACGCTCCCGGCCCCATCATGAAAATGTCTGTCAACGGAGCGCCAACAATCTTGGGCCCTCGATCATGGTTTATCAAAGCGCGCTGTGGCTGTTAAAGTCCATATACTCAGTTTTGGCCATTGTTGTAGTCCAAAACGCTCGTGAACACTTAGTTGCACCCTTGTAAATGAAATAAGTGGTTACTGTTCAGGAGGCTATCGCGGGAATATCACTTGCTTATTTGCTCATAAAGGGTGCCAACCACTTGTTCATAGATACATGCGATTAAGCGCCACTTAGATAACCCAAGATGCAAGACCATCAATTGTTGACGCTCCATTGATGCTCATTTTCAGGATGGGGTAGGGAGCATCTCTCTACTTGTTTTCTATATAAAGGCTGTCAATACATCAGAAAATGACAATGTAGTACCATAGTCAATATTTTGCAATTAACAGTATGATATCTGAATGCGACCATAAATAGAAAAACCCAAAACGCAGAACCGGAGATTGGAACTGATGGGTCAAGCTAAACCTGGCAAAACCCGCTGGTTGACCAGTACGGGTCCAGGTTTTGCCCACCAAGAGGCAGCGAGTCAGGTTTTTGGATGGGTCGAGAACCGAACCAACCTGTTCTTACAGTCCAAACCCAGACCCATTGCTAACACTAATGGTGATTATGGTGATGGTTATGATGGTTATGGTGATGATGATGATGGTGCTGGTAATGGTAATGGTAACGGTAATGGTACCGAAAGCACTTAGTCGAGTAGGTTGGCTACATCAACCTTAATGGTAAAGCATCAACAGACTTTAGCCTTCTATTGGCCAAAGCTTCCACAAACTCACAGTTGAATTGGCCCAAAGATTCCTCTGAAACCGCTACTCCTGCCGAAGCTCAGCTCTCTCAAGTGCGGCTCTCAAGCAGGCTCTCAACCAAACTCTCCAGCGGGCTCAGAAGCAGCCCTTTGCCTTCTAGCTCCATCATTTCACAGCAATGGCCTCCAAATGGTGCATCTGTAAAAGTTCTCTCAATGGGCGTGGCCTGGTGCTCCTCCGATTATGCTCGAGTCCCATCTGTGGCCAGACTGACCGTATGTATATATAGAGAGAGACTGAAATAATGCATGCCATATTATGATATAGCGAATCTTGTGACTGTAACAAAGATGAATATGATAAGATGAAATGCCTTGTGGTTATGTAAGAACCACTGCTGCAAGAATACGGCATCATGTCTCCCACAGAGCTGCGCAGCGGTCTCGGCCACTTTCGATGTATCTCACAGAGCTGTGCAGCTGTCTCACTTTCTCTTGAAGTCTCCCGCAGATCAGCGCAGAGGTCTCAGGAGCTCCACAATTTAACTATCCTAGATGGAGCATCCTGAATGCACCTCCATAACTGCAGGTGCTTTCAGGAGCACCTGAGAATGCTCTTGCAGAGTCTGAGAGCACTTTACTTAGCTCCAGGGGAGTCTGGGAGTGTCTGGAAGTACTTGGAAGCACTGGTGACATCGCCTGGAGTGTCTGGGAGGATTGGGTGTGGCTTCTGAACCGAATTACATTTTGCTGATGGATGGTGCCATTGAGTGAAGTTGTGAGCATTCTTTAGATCATGCCCAGGAGAATACTTGAGAACGTACTAGGAGCAGTACTTGGGAGTGTACTCGGAGTTCTTGACAGCACAAGTCAAACAGGCTGGGAGTGTACAATTGAGAGTAATCAGGAGTGTACTTCAGAGTGTACTTGGGAGCATGCAAAGAAGTGCATTTGGCGGTTTGATTTCAAGTTTGTTGCCTGCACCATGATGTATAGTATCAAGCGTATATAATTGCATACATATCATAGCAATCTTGTCAATGCACGGGTCCATACGACCTCATAGTGCCACTTGTCAAATATGCTATGGATCACCATCCCAGCAACAGCTTCTCAATCAGTTAGACATCACATAAGGTCAGTTTCCCAGGTGGAGTGTACTTGAGAGCATGCTTGGGAGTGTACTTGAGAGCATTAAGAGAGCTTACTTGGAAGCATACAGTTAGGTAGACTGGGAGTGTGCCATCGAGTACAATTGGGAGTGTCCTTAAGAGCATGTCCAGAAGTGTACTTGAAAACATACTTGGAGGTGTACTTGGGCACATACTTGGAGTGTACATGAAAGTGTATAGTCAAGCAGGCAGGTAGTGTGACATTGTGTGCAATTGGGTGTGTATTTGAGAGTGTGTTTGGGTGTATGCTTGAAAGCATCTTGAGAGCTTACATAGGAGCGTGCAGTCAAGCAGGCTCGGAATATGCCATTAAGAGCAAATTGGAGTATATTTGAGAGTATGCTCTGGAGCATGCTTGAGAACATCTTGAGCCCTTACTTGAAAGTGTACAGTCAAGCAGACTGGGAGTTTGCCATAGAGTACAATTGGAGACCTCCTTGAGAGCTTTCCCAGGAGTGTACTTGGGATTGTTATGGGAGCATACATGATAGTGTAAGTCAAGCAGACTGGGAGTGTACTATCAAGACCAATTGGAACTGTACAGTCAAGCAGGCTAGGAGTGTGTAATCAAGAACAAACAGCAGTGTACTTCAAAGTCTACTTGGGAGTGTATGATAAAGTGCATCTGGTAGCTTTCTTTCAAGTTTGTTATATTCAGTGTGATGTATAGTATCCAGCACACAAAATCACATGCATAGTATTGTAATCTAGCCAACAGGTAGGTCCACAGGACATTCATGGTGCAACGCATTGAATATGCTATGAATTACCATCCCAAAATCAACCGCTCTATGACTTACACATCACATAAGGTTATTTTTCCTGGTGTCACATTTCAGGTCTGTACACCATACATCACCTAGGGATGTTTTCTGTCTCAGATCTATGAATCCTACAAAGAGAAAAATGACCTTACATGATGCATAACTCATAGAGAAGCTGTTTTTGGGACGGTAATTCATAGCATATTTGACACATGGCACTGTGAGATCCTATGAACCTACACATTGACTTGATTACTATAATACACATGTGATTTTGTATGCTGGATACTATACATCACACTGCATACAACAAACTTGAAAGCAAGCTGCCAGATGCACTTCATTGCACGCTCCCATGTACGCTCCCATGTACGCTCTGAAGTACACTCCTGATCGCGCTCGATTTCACACTCCCAGCCTGCTTGACTTAGTAAGCTCTCAAGACGCTCCCAAGTACACTCTGAGTTCGCTCCCAAGTACACCTCCGAGTACATTCTCAAGTACACTCCCGGGCATGCTCTCAAGGACGCTCACAGTTGCACTTGATGGCACACTCCCAGCCTGCTTGACTGTACGCTCCCAAGTAAGCAAGTAAGCTCTCAAGACACTTTCAAGCATACTCCCAAGCAAGCTCTCAAATACACTCCCAATTGCACTCGATGACACTCCCAGCCTGCTTGACTATACGCTCCCAAGTAAGCACGCAAGACGCTCCCAAGTACACCTCCGAGTACGTTCTCAAGTACACTCTCGAGCATGCTCTCAAGGACGCTCCCAATTGCACTCGATGGCACACTCCCAGCCTGCTTGACTGTACGCTCCCAAGTAAGCTCTCAAGACACTCCCGAGTACACACCGAGTACGCTCCCAAGTACACCTCCGAGTACGTTCTCAAGTTCATTACCGAGCCTGCTCTCAAGGACGCTTCTAATTGCACTCGATGGTACACTCCCAGCCTGCTTGACTGTACGCTCTCAAGTAAGCTCTCAAGACACTCTCAAGCACACTCCCGGGCATGCTCTCAAGTACACTCCCAATTGCACTCAATGACACACTCCCTACCTACTTGGCTCTACACTCCCAAGTACACTCTCAAGAGGCAAGACACTCCAAATCTCACTTCACTATATGCTCCCATGTGTGCTCCTGTGTACTCGATTCAGAGACTTGCTGAGTTGCAGGCGCCAGGCACCGGGAGGCGTGAGGCAGGTGGCGGTGGCGGGTGGCGGGTGGCGTATGGTGGCCGAAATCATGATGTCAGTCGATATCATAGTCTGAACCTTATCTCTAGCGCGCCCACTACGACAGGATCTCACGATGTCTCACGGTCATGGTGTTGACAATTGCAGCCTTAGATACTGCAGGAATGGTAGACAATTGGATCTTGGGGAGTACAGATCTCCGACTCAGTTTTCTCAGCAGAATCTGCAGCCAGTTTCCCGTCGATTTTGAACGTATGCATACACATTTGGTCCGGGGCTGATGTTGATGATGGTGATGGTTATGCTGGTGACGGTGATGATGGTGATGGTGCTGGTGATGGTGATGGTGCTGGTACCGAAAGCACTTAGTCAAGTAGGTTGGCTACGTCAATGTCAAAGCATCAACAGACTTAAAGCCTTCTATTGGCCAAAGCTTCCACAAACTCAGAGTTCAATCGGCCCAAAGATTCCTCTGGAAACGCTACTCCTGCCGAAGCTCGGCTCTCTCAAGCGCGGCTCTGAAGCAGGCTCTCAAGTAGGCTCTCAAGCAGGCTCTCAAGCAGGCTCTCAATCAGGCTCTCAAGCCGGCTCTCAACCAGGCTCTCAAGCGGGCTCTGAAGCGGCCACGCAAGATGCCCTCAATGAGTATGTCAGCACCAGCGAAGCCTATCGGCAGTCAGGCTGAGGTTTATCGACTGCCTGCCGTATATAGTCCCATAGTCCCATGCGCAGATGTCTATGAACCGACTATGGATGGCTATTGACTACGCGTCGCGCAGGGGTCCATGGGAAGCTTGCTATGAGCTGCGCGTGTGCGCGTAGCGCAGTCTATAGTCGATTTACACTTTTGCCGATGTGCCTGCTTCAGTTTTGGCAGTTGGTGTAGTCCGCTGTGATAACATCAGTGAGACCCTGGCGGGCTACAGCGAGAGACTTCAATGGGGCATCGACTAAGTGGATTAAGTAAGTTATTAAGGAATAGAGGTTAATTAATTTGTTTTGAGAAGGGGAACTAGCACGAGCACTAGAGTGGTAAGGGTGTAAGGGGAGCCAGGTAGAGAGTCTACTGTGGAGGGACAGGGAAAGTGCCTGGAGGTTACAAAGGGTGTTGCTTTCGTAACTTGGCCAAGGGGCTGAAACCCTGAGGAAGTGATTGAGATTTGGGGGGTGGTGGAAATAAATATATATGCCATAGCCACGTAGCGGCTGAATGCAATATGATTAAAACAAACAAACAAACCGGGACAGATGGTGATAGTGGTGATGCACAAGCTAGACAGCAGAGAAAGCCCCGTAGCCAAGTTTAAGAACAGAGCAGCGGCTATCATCGAACTCAATATCAGTTTCCATAGGTTGAAAATCGGCTGCAAAATCTTCAACGGTAGGTAATTTAAATCCACAACTAAGGCCAGTTTTTTCTTTCTTTAGGCTTCATATGCATAAAATAATAGACTAGACAACTTCTGGTTGTGACCAATTGGTAAAATCAACCTTCATTATCACTAGGGAGATTCACGGTGGAATAGAAAGGAATACAGCATCGTTCTACTTTCCTCTCTACGTTTTAACCGCAGTATCTGTGCCTCCACTCTTCTCTATCCTTAACTGCTAAAGAGCTGTTTCTTTTTCTGCCCTAGATTCGCCATTCCCAAGGATAAAGGCAGAAGAGGGTAGAAGAAAAGATAGCTCATGTTCATGTAATTTCATTTTACTTTGCCCCTAATAAACCATAGTAGTCGGATGCCTCTAATCTATGGTGAATCCCTCTATTGTAATGCCCATTCTCATTTAGTGTATGTTAAGATACAATCCCACAAGCTTTCAGCTCTTTTATAGTAGATATACTTCCAATATGCCAATTGTTGATGAATAAAATCCATTCCGCCACCGACCTTCTAAAGAGGAAGTGAAAGCTTAAAACAACCCCTCAATCCCGCCAGTCTCCGGATCAACATCCACATTCAAATATCCGGGAGCTGTAGGCAGACCAGGAATGGTCTGGATATCTGCTGCCTTTGCGTAGAGGTACCCAGCACCAGAAGACAACCTAACGTCACGAATAGGAACCGTGAAGCCCGTTGGTGCACCCTTGAGATTGGGATCATGGGAGAGTGAGTATTGTGTCTATCACACGTCGGTTAGAACTATCAAGGGGAGCAAGGTAATTGAAATAGAATCACCTTGGCAATGCATACGGGCAAATGACCAAAGCCCTGCCTAGTATATGTCTCAACCTGCGACTTTGCAAGGTCGCTGAGCTCGATATCAGAAGCACCGTACATCTCCCTCGCAATGGTTTGCATCTTCTTTTCGATTGATAGCTCTGCCGAGTAGAGAAGCTTGAAGTCCTTAGGGTTGAAGCTAGCTTTGATGACACCCTCAGCGAGCTCAACGGCGCCCTTACCACCGTCTGCCCAATGGTTAGCGGGAATTGCATCTTCGGCACCTGCTTTGACTGCCTCCTCCTTGATGCACTGGATTTCAGCCTCAGTATCGGTAGAGAACTTGTTAATGGCTACAATTACGGGAACACCATAGAACTTTGCATTCTGTATATGCTTGACGAGATTGACGCAGCCCTTGCGGAGGAGCTCAATATTCTCAGTGCAATACTCCTCGGCAAGTGGGGTACCAGCGGTTACGGGAGGTCCACCTCCATGAACCTTGAGAGCACGAACAGTAGCCACAATCACAACACAATCGGGAACGAGCCCGCTGGAGCGGCATTTTATGTTGAAAAACCGTTCGCCACCCATCGTGAAATCGAAGCCAGCTTCAGTAACCACGTAACCGGTCTTTTCCTCGTAGTTCTCTTCCGGTTCTGTTCCGGCAAGCTTAAGGGCAATCTTGTCGGCTAGGACGGATGATGCTCCTATACTGATGTTGGCGAAAGGACCCGCGTGAACAAATACTGGAGTTCCCTCCAGGGTCTGCATGACGTTGGGTTTAATTGCATCCTTCATCAAAGCGGTCAATGCACCGCCAGCTCCTATGTCGTCGCAGGTGATTGGGTCTCCTCGTTTGCCAGTGGCAATGACCATACGCCCAAGACTAACATGCAATGTCAGAAGGTTTTCCATGATCAAATGATGGATTATCTTACCGCTCACGCATATCTTCCAAACTGTTTGACAATGCCAATACCGCCATACACTCACTAGCGACAGAGATATCAAAACCAGTCACACGGCTGTGCCCTTTCTCTGTCGGTGCCTGCCCAATAGTGATCTGCCTGAGGTGGCGATCATTGACGTCTAAAACTCGACGCCATGTGATGGTGTCGGGGTCTATATCCAATCTAGCAAAACGGTTGATTTCCTCGTCTGTGAACGTCTCGGGATCGGTTTTTTCAATTCCCAACTTTTTCAACCGCCGCAGCATAATAGGTGCAAACTTTCGTACACCGTTTTTCTTAGGGACCAATCTGTTGTATAGAGCCTTGTCCTTCTGGGTAGATTCATGGAACATTCTTGTGTCGATGGCAGCGGCAAGTAAGTTATTTGCGGCAGTGATGGCATGGATATCGCCTGTCAGATGCATGTTGAACTCGTCCATAGGAATAACCTGACTATAACCACCTCCTGCAGCGCCTCCTTTGATACCGAAAGTTGGTCCCTGCGATGGCTGCCGGACGTTGGCGATCGCCATCTTTCCGAGATGAGCACCGAGTGCCTGGGTAAGACCCATGGTAGTGGTGGACTTGCCCTCGCCGAGAGGAGTGGGTGTGATACCCGCTATAAGTACATACTTCCCATTCTTTCTGTGATTCAACCGCTTCAAAATATCCAAGTTGACCTTGGCCTTATACGCTCCGAATAGCTCCAACTCCTTCTCGGTGATTCCTAACTCATGAGCAATGACCTTGATATTCTTGGGATGCTGTGCCCGCGAGATAGCAATATCACTAGGGACCGGCGTCAGACACTTTAGAGGCAAGGGAGTGATACCCCGCTTCGCCGTAGCGTCATAGTGGCGGTTTGCAGAAGCAATTACGTTTTCCAGCAGCATTGCAACAGTCATCGGTCCAACTCCTCCAGGTACAGGGGTGATCTTCGATGCAACATCTTTCGCCGACTCATAGTCAATGTCTCCAACCAATCGCTCACCAGACTTGCGTGTCTCGTCCTTGATGTAGTTGGTTCCAACATCAATAACCACCACACCGGGCTTCAACCAATCCCCTTTGATGAATTGCGGCTTGCCAATGGCAGAAACTAATATGTCGGCCTGCTTGATGATACACTGTAGATTTTTGGTGCGGGAATGGCAAATAGTGACAGTTGCATCTGCATTCTTCAAGAGGTATGACACTGGGGATCCAACGATGTCACTTCTTCCCAAAACCACAGCGTGTTTTCCTTGGGGGTTAACACCAGCCTCTTGCAACAGAACCATCACACCTTTCGGTGTGCAAGGAGTGAATAACGGACTTCCATCACGCTTTGCAAGTTCACCAATGTTGAGTGCGCCGAAACCATCGACATCTTTGGATTCCGCTACCGCAGCGGTAATGACGGCTTCTGAAATGTGATCGGGTAAGGGAAGCTGGACGAGAACACCATGGATAGATGGATTGTTGTTGATATCGTCAAGTTTCTCAAGCAACTATGTATTGATCCGCATTAGCCCACCCACGTCCGTCAGCCCAATGCATATTAACCTAATTAAGCAAGAAAGTGTATACCTCGGCCTCGGTAATCTCGCCGGGGAACTTGACAAGGCTGCAGGTGATATTTGCCTGCGAAACTGTAAGCACATGCGAATTTAAAGGATCGTGTATTATCCAAACAAACCTCCTCAGCTGCCTTCAACTTCATTCGCACATAGGTACCTGCAAGACTCCGCCCACATTAGAACTTACTCAGGGGATGATACTCCAGTAAAACAGAGAGGATATAAAGTAACGACAAGGGCCGAAGTGAATAACATACTGGAATCCGACCGATTTCCAACTACAATCCAGACAAACGGTAAGCAAAACCTTCTCATGAAAATGCGATAGAGAAGATGGCCTACCCTGAACGATGGTTAAAGATGGTTTGAACCGGGAATTGATGCTCTGCCTCTCAGCGATATCTTTGTTGATCCTCTCCCGGATACGGCGCGCAATGGCTGTTCCGTCAATCTTTTCGGCGACCATGATTGTTGAAGAGAAAGTGCGGGCCTGAGGACGGAGGTATGAAATACCGCTTCGTCTTATAGATGCTGCTACTGCTGCAGAAAAAAAAGACCTCGGACCAACTCCGTAGCGGACGGTCCTTAAAATGGCGGGGGAAGCCAAGTTGACGGTGGGGTAGGGTGACGGCCGGTGAACGGGAAGAGGGGCAGGCTTGCTGCAGACGAATAATTCCAGACAGAAGCACCTCGGCGTCGCACAGAATCGAGTCACACGACACGACGAAAGGGTTGATGCGATTACTAGAAACCCGCTAATTAACTAGGAACCTATTTTGCACTCCGAATGGGTGGAAGTGGATCAATTGACGATCGATCGCAGGGTGTGTAGTAGGTGGTGAGCGGGTGTTGGAACAATCAAAGCCAGAGAAAAATCTTCATCAGATTCATTGAATGACTACGAGTTTATTGGTCAGGGCTTGAGCTATTTGCTAGACTATCACTCTGCCTAAACCGCAATGGAGCACATCCTTTCAAACCATAGAGAAGGGAAGCATGGCCAAATTTTCGGAGCAAATACCGTGTCAGGTACAGGCTGAGGGAATAGAATCCCAAGCGGCTCAAACACGCAGTAGTTTCCTCTCCACATTGTTAGAAACCCAATATAATCAGTTATTTCCATCTATTGACGGTCACAATTCCAAGAAAATCAGAGGTAGACAGTCGGTCAAATCAAAGCCGATAGATCAGACACAGCATAAAACCAGACAAAAGTTTAAGAGGAAAAGAAAATGTATATGCCACCAATAAACGCCAGAGGCCTTTCCCTTCACTACTGACAACACATCAACAAAGTTGCCGTTTCTCAAGAAATCTAAACAACCAACACGCTAAAGAGGGTTAAAGGAGAATGACAAACACTGCATGAGTCATTGTCCGTCATTTCTCACTTCTTCTTGGGGCCAAGCGGAGAACCAATATCTGCAGTAGATAGAATCAGCATCAGGATAGGTGATCGGGTGGAGATATATTTGTTGAACTCACCTTTGCCCCTCAGCTTGACACCAAGCGCACGCTCCAGCTTGGCGAGCACCTGCTGGTTGGGTACAGCGCGTCCAGATTCATAGTCATTGATCACAGACGGCTTCTCGTTGACCTTAGTAGCAAGATCCTTCTGTGTCATCGCGGGCTCCTTCTCCTGACGAGCCTTTGCCATGGCCTTGCCGACGCTCTGATCAATCTTTTTCGGAGGTGCAACCTCGTTTTCTCGATCGACCTTGGTAAGTCGCTGTCCGTCGGTTGACTGAACCTGGTTGCCAGTGGCGTACTGTACTAATTGTGAGCGGCGCGACAAAACTTCGAGTCCAAGAGTTCAGACCTTCTTGTCAGTAGCTACAATAGCACCAGCTCTGCGAGCAGCGTTGATCTCAGCTTGCGTTCGGGCAACTGTGGGACGCTGGCCAGCACCACGAACTCCTTTGCCGATCTTGGTAACGGTATCCCAATCGTCAGACATATTGATATGGTAGCACTGGTAGGTTTGAGTAGCTGTGTGGTAGTTGTGGTGGTGAAAGGATGGGGATTAAACGAATTGTTGAAATAACAAAGTGGCAAGTGGTCCTAATTACAGTCAAAAAGGTGAGAGCTGTAAAAAGAAAGGGCTGAGCTGAGTGGGGCTTGGCGCGATGCGAACAAATGTACGGTCAGCAAGGTCTATCGAATTCCAGTGCCTTCTTTGTCCATCATCAGGACTCATTCAAAAATCCATATAGTCATCAATATTCAAACGCATTCTCGAGTCTGATGCTATCGAAAATCCTATTTGGGTATTCTAATGTAATTCCTTATACATTTACCCCTCGGTGACGTTCTCGACCTTCACAACAACAGGTATAATTCCATTAGTCTGCAATTGGAACTTTCTGTGTCCAATAACCTCCAAAATTGAACTTATCGCACCACTGTGAGCACTTATTGTAATATATGTGCTCCCATCATTCCTAAAGATCTCATGCAATGATTCTCCCAATCGGATATATCGGTCCTCGTTGGACTCCCTGATATCCGGAACCCAGAGTTCATCCTTTTCTGTGAATCCGCCTTCAATGCTGAAATTAGGATACCATTGTGCGATATGTGATTTAGTGCTTCTCCTATCGCAGGTGTGGACACCCAATGTCTCACGGAGTTTCTAACGCCAATATACCAATTAACATGGCAATGTTCGGGATCGTTGGGTTAATTGCAGACCTCTTTGATCAGCGGCGTTGGAGGCTTCTTTTTATCCAAGACAATGTCGCTCCAGGTTATCTGCAGGGTGGCGGCCGAACGGCTACTCAACAATTAGACCCTGTACTGAAATTTCTTGGGGATTTAGATAATATACACTACCTCAGTGGGGACGAGTAATAGGATTCCGGACGAGGGATTCCTGCTTTTATCTGAGTCTTCCAAGCTGCATTCGCCTTCTTCGCTTCCTGGATTCCAACATCTGTGAGTTTCGCATCTGCCTACAGTCCGGTAAGCCAGCCAACATTAAGGTGAAGATGGCAATAAGTACCCAAACAATGGTGCCGTTTCCATCCAATTTTGACCAGTATTCCTATCCAATATCAGACGCAGGTTCGTGATCCAATATTCAAGATATTCACAAACATCCCAAAGCGCCTTGCCATAATACACCTCTGTTTTGGCCATCAGCAACTGCTTCAGTCCTACCGCTGTTTTAGGCAGACTGACCGGCAACATTGTGGTACCCCTGTCCATGCCTTGCCAGATACAACACCCGATAATTCGTGCCTTCGGGGGCGTCACAGTTCAAAGCATCAATAGCACCCCTAAACTTCCCCCACGATGACTCTAAAAGCCCAAAATTGCTCGTGATCTGAGGAAAGAGAGTATATGTTAGCATCGGTACTTGCAGACTATAGCGTAGAGGAAGTACATAGTCAAAACTGGCCGGGTCAGTTTCGTCAAGGTCTTGCGCAAAGAAGCCTGGAATATTTGTGAGTTTGAGTAGAGCCATAGCTCTTAACACAAATATAAGAATATTGAGAAATTTAGTAGTGAATTGATATATGGTTACAAGGTCGAAAAGGAAGCGAAGGCTTTTGATGAGCTGTGTATTGATATATACGTCGAGCGGGGTTGTGTGAAATTGTATCCACTCACCGAAACACGTGAAGATTTGTAGTCCCTAAGCTGCTCACTAAATGTCACTCAGTATGTTTCAATGCAAACACGTCACTGGAGATAAACTCCACTGTAGATTGTTATTGGGATATCACGATGTCATGTCTACACAATCACGAAGTCTAGAAGCTCTAACCATGATCCATGCTCTGCATTTCCGAACCGTTTCCCCGCCCAATCCATCAATCGCTACGTAACATCATGCATGGCAAGGTAAAAAAGATTGACAATATACGTACCAAAAAACCCAATCAGCACATTAGCAAAACCGGAAAGCAGATCCTAAATGAAACCATACAAATGCACAAGGCAGCGTGTGTATATAAAGACCAAAACGAAACACCCCCAATAATAGATAACTTATCCTAAAAGTTTTCGTAATTGCTCCTTAGCAGTCAAAATGGAAATATGATAATAGAGAGGCACAAGAGAGCTTGGGGCGGAAAGAGAACAAAAAGCACGCAGGAAACTCAAAAAAACCAAATCGTTCGCCCATTCATACATTTGACGTCAAAACAAGAGAATGCGGTGGTATCATTAACAATTCCCAACCCTATCGCTCCTCACTCACTCGTGGCTGCTGTCAATTACCAAAAAAAAACACATAAAACCCCGAATCGCTATATGGCAAGATAAAAGTTGTTCACCGATACGCTGCGTAAACATCGTGTTCCACTCCATTTCCAAAGGTGTCTGAACGGCAATTAGTTGTCATCCCCACTAAGCCAAGAAATTGGCGAAGCAGAACGATACACACCATTGGTGGTCTGTGATTTCTGTTGCCTATGACGCCTAGAATTCTCTTTGTTGCTAGCACTCGACAGAGGCCTAGGGCCATTAAGTCTAGAAGCTGTCGAAGGAGTACGTCCAGAAATTGATGGCTTTGGTATGTATTAGTAAATATTGACACAGTGGCCTGCAAGAGGTAAACATACGCCATCAGTTCCATCGGAGAGCAAGTCTCTTGACTTCTTCCTAGATGCAGGGGAAGATCCACCCTCACGCTCCCTCCTTTCTTTCTTCTCCTTGCGCCTTTGCTTTTCCTCTTCCGTACGCTCTTTCTTTGGCTTCCTAATCTTTTCTCCGTTTTCATCGCGTTCTCTGTGCTTCTTATGCTTCCTAACGCTATTCTCGCCGTCATGACTCTCGTCTTCCGGAATCTTGGGTGGTTTTGGAGGACCACTCGGAGTCATTTGAGCTTGGTGCTGAGCATACGCATCTTGTGCAAGAGGAGACAATAACTGCCCATTCTGAAAACCACCAGGCCCAAGTGGAGGGTAATTTCCAAGGCTTGACACTGATGGATTCTGGGGAGAGTTGGGTATGAATCCCTCTACACCTAGTTGAGCTTGCTGTTCTAGCTGGTGGTTGTAAGTCACACGTGGTCTTGGATGCTGAATATCCAACGATATTCTATTTGATTGATTAATCGGTGCATCGGTATCGCGTAATGAAGGGGGCACCAACGGTGACCCAGCTCTCTCAGTTCGTTGACCATCAGAGTCAAAAGGCGACTGATGGAGGTCCCCTTGAGTGCCCTTGGCGGCTTCAGTCTCCCAAAAGTTGAAGTCTGGCTGCGAGCGTGACGCCTCTGAACCCTCCTGGTTGGGTTTGCCTTTGGAAAGGAGATTCTTGATGCCTGTGGATGCTGTAGTTTCCGACCATCGAGACATCCTTGGAAAGATTGACGAAGATCCTGATTCTCGCTTGGCATGTTTCTCAGATGACTTGGTGGGAGTGTTTCCAAGGCTTGCGCTAGCCGCTGGGAATTTCGAATTCGGTGGGGTACTAGGTTGTAGGGGTTCGCCTCGGGGTGGGGTGATTAATACTGTATCCTCCTGAATTGGTGAGATAACGGTGGCTTGATGTTGGTCATAGATTTTGCCACTGGGTTGCCGCGATGGGCCCGCACTGTGATAGCCTGAGTTACCAACAGAGTTGTTCGCGAAAGAAGTTGAAGGCCCAGCCTCATTTGGGTCTTGAACACTCCTCAGTTGGTCGATGGTGCCCACACTTTGGCTTTGCAACATACTCTGTTGGTAAAACTGCTGACCGTCTTTCAGCCCTTCAACTTCTCCAAGGAGTTTGCAAAGCCTTGAAGTGTCAGTAATTATTTCGTTGGGTAAAGAGGCTATCATGACTCACATCTCTTCGATTCTCTCCAAATCTTTAGAACTTCCCATACTCAATCCCTTCAGTGCCCTCCTGAAGACACCGGCCCTCTTTGCACGACTTTGAACAGCCTCGTCTTCTGCATCTTCATCAGACTTTGAATAACGGGATCGTCGGGGAGTAGATGGAGGTAGTGGTCGGGGTCCCTGGAGAATTTTCTGCACACTGCGTTCGGTATTGTGATCTACGTCGGTAACGATGTCTCGTCGTTGGTCCGCCAAAGCTTTCTTCATATCTTCAAAGGAGTTACGCATTTCCGCAGCGCTTCTGACTAAAGTAACTAAAATCTCCGTGTCACGCGCATTTCGTTGAGCATCGCGAACAGTGAGCTACAACAGTCAGTAATGAAGCTAACCCAAAGAGAAGAAATAAGGGCATACATGTTCCATCAGTGCAACAATGTCCTTGGACTCTATCCTTTCAATACCTCTGCCGGTAGAGCTGTCGTAAAGCGGAGAAGGCATACCATGGGAATTCCCACTTCCTAATCTATTCCGTTGGTGGCGATTGTAAAATTCCGCATCGGAGAGCATGTCGTCAATTGCACCCATTCCTGCATCGCCACGCATTCCTTGGATGGGTGTCGCGGTTCCTGGGGAACCAATTGGGTTTGCTGCCGAAATATAGCCTTCGTCCTTGCCTAGCGGTGGGCTTGCTAGGCGTGAGTTTGGTCGAGGAGATATCGAGGTATGTCGCATTTCTTCGTCCAGATTCATGTTTAACCCACGGTCGCCGCCCACACCAAAGTCGTTAGCGATCTCCCAGCTCGCAGGCTGATGATGACCAATCGGACCTTGAATGATTGAAGGATTAGTGTTGATATCGTCGTCATCTTCGGCAAAATGCGATACGAATTCTGGCATCGGATCGTCGGCAAGGGGCATCGCGTTGGCTCCGAGTTGTGGTTGAGGACTTGGTTGAGGGCTGGGTCGGTTGAAGGAGAGAGCTGAGCCAAAGTTGGAAGGATCAAGCACTGAAGCAACGGCTGAGTGAGCAATAACAGGGGTTGAGCGCATGGATGGATTAGCGCCAAGATCGAAGACTTGCTGGCCAGTGTCAACTTTGTCGAGGCGCTTGGTCTCAAAGCCGTCGCCCGTTACCGTGGAAACATGGCGTACTTCGAGTGACGTATCCTGGAATCCGCCATTCAACAACGCTCGCTCTTGCTCACGTTCGCGCTGCTCCGCAAAAAATAACCCAACAGCTTTTGCTTTTGCTCTAGATGACGTAGAAGCATCATCAGCCTCACGAATATCGGAGAGTTCGTCAAGACCCTTCTTGCTGCGCCTTCTGCGACCCTTGTCTTTCCTCTCTTTTGCGATCACAGAGGTTGGGGCAATGCTCATATCCTGGAACGACAGCTCTGAGTAACCTGGCTGCACGGTTGTCGGTGCGCCCTTCGTAGCCGATGAAGTAACACTCACACCATCATCGTCAATGTTGTGATCAACTTCAGTGTCGAGATTTAGGCTGGCAATACTAGGCGCTCCATTTCCGATTCCGTTCTTGCTGAGAATGGACTGACCAGCAGCAGACCGTTCCGAAAGGAGTGAGGAAGCGCCACCACCAACCTCGGAGCTGCCTAAGTTCAGTTCGCTCAGCTCAGGGAATTCCGACCTTGGAGGCCCAGGGGGGGGCGTGGTCCCACTACTTGGCATGGCAGTGGCCTTTGCATTAGCTGGATATGGTAGTCCTGATTTGGCCGTTAGGATCGATGCCCTTGTCTCCGCATACGTCCCTGGCGTGTCTGGGCGAAACGGGATGTCAGGCATCCGTACACGGTCTTCTCCCGTGGCGGGTACCGCGCCTACTAGAGAAACGCCTTCCCCGGACTCCGAATGAAGTGGCGATTGCCGCAACCCAAACCCGGGCGCTCGTTGATTGGAAATATCGTCCTATTGAGAATGCAAGTCAGCAAATGATGCATTCAGCATCTCGGGTTGTTAAAGGAGATAGTTCACCTCCGCGTTTTTATTCCCTCCAGCTATGACCATCCCCAGCCCGTTACTCTTGTCGGCATCCGGTGATAGAACAACTACCGGTCTTCCCACATCGGGCATGCTTGAGGCTCGTCCTGGGCCGTTGTTAGAAAGGTGGCGTCCCAAAGTGCCTTCAAGACTGGGTCGACTAGCACTCTTCTGCTGATTGGCTTTCATTCCCTCAATTTCGGGTAATAGCAACTCTCTAATAGTACCCCGGATGAGCTCCACAAGGGCAGGATTGTTTGCGCTGGGATGAGACAGCACAGAGTGATCATCTCCTTCTATCTGAGCAGCCTTGCGACGGGCTCTCACTTTCTCCGCGGTGATCTCGTCCAAATGGTTGTCACGGCTTCGGCTGCGGCTTCGAGCACGCGGGGGCTTCAAGCCGTCATTGTTGTATGCCTTGGCGCGGCTTTTGCTTCGTGTCTTCGGATTTTGTGCCCGATGCAGTTCGTCTCTGACAGCCTGCTCTATCCTTTCCTTGTCTCTCTGTGACATTGAGATCCGCTCTCTGCTCAAGCTCCGACTCCTTCTTCGTCCAAGTTTCGTTTTCAGCCCAGCCTCCTGATATATCTCACTCTCCCGACTCACACTCCTGCTTCGTCCTTGCTTTGCAGCCCTAGTATTCTCCTCGTAATATGAGTCGCCAGTTCCGTTTCTCGAAACAGTCCGTCGGCGTCGGCGCCGCTCTCCGTAATCTGCATCATCCATATCTTCCCTTTGTGAACTGAGCATTGAACCTGGGCTACCAGCTTCGCGTATCACCGTAACGTTGAGTGGACCGCGACCACTAACAATGGATTCATCTGCTCCAGATATGAAAGATGACAAAGACGAGTGATCACCAGAATATGACCTGGAACGACCGGTTTGCCCGAGCGTCAACCGATCTTCTCCATTGTGGGGGGCGAGCTGAATTCGGTGGGTATGAGTAGGTCGTCGACCAGATTTGTCCCCATTTCCCACCTCAGATATCTCCAATCCCGTCCCATCGGCCGATTGACTGACACGATGGCGTTTTGCAGCAGAAGGCGTAACCTTGACTCTAACGCTCGGCTGGCGTCCCGAAGAACCTCCAGGCTTTCCATTTTCAAAGTATTCGATCAGAAGAGACGTATTCGTTCCATGACTGAGCACACTCTGTGTGTCCGCGTTTTCCCTCCTCCTCCTTCTCCGGTCCGTTTGTATGGTAACTGCGCGGCCATCGTCCGGGATAGAATAACTTGTCCGATCGGTTCGTTTCGACAGATCAGTCGCTGTATAACTTTCCGAACCAACCATAGACGGCTCTGGTGCCATTGTTGGAACTCAGTGTGGATTGCAAAACAACCGGATTAATTAAGCCCACTGGAGCCTCAAATGTAGGCCAGAGCCAAGCTGAGACCACAAATTACAGGAGAAATTAAATTGCGACGCTTGAGTGCTACAAGTTGCTAAGCTGACGGTGTTGAAGCTTGCGGCGAGAATGCGACCGGCGATCTGAGTGTTTCGCGAGATAGTTGATATCGGTAACCAAAGGAAAAACTGCGACCAACCTAGCGGGGGCGATAAAGCGCAATGCGGTGGCAAGACGTAGGTTGAAGATGGCGATGGATGCGGAAACGAGAGGGTGATTTGGGTGTGTGAAAAGGCTACGTTGCGTTGGTCGAAATACTAAGAATTATCTAGCAGAAAAGGTGTGGGTGTGCGCAAATGAGTTGTTGGTTGGTGCGACGGGATGATCGAGGGATGACGAATGTGAGCTGCGCCGGGAACGAACGAATGAGTTGTCTTCAAGTGGGGAAATGTACAAAACGGCGAAGTAGTGTTGGGGAAGAGGTACGATACTGAAAGTACGGATGTGAACAATGAACCACAGATGAAGGATCCGATTCTACGGTTTTCACAGAAAGAGCAGGATTAAATTGGCTGTGGGGAGGCGAAGTCAAAATTGAGTGGCAGGCAGAGAGCATGGAAATAATATATCGGGAGGCACAGTAGCTGTCAGCGAATAGCGAATAGCTAGCAATGGTTTGAGAAGGCACTTCACATACGGTCGCTCAGCTGAAGCTGTAACACCAAATGCTTTATAGAGGTGTAGAGAATGGAGTTATTGATAGAGTGTTTAGGCCAAATTCAAAATATCTGGTGGGAGAAGCTCTATTTTGCGTTGAGATATATCGTGATTTTTTCGCTTGGGAATTGCGCTCAAAGATCATTTCGAGGAGCGAGCCTGCAAGCAACGAGAAATTCAGGAACGAGCAGTCGCCAACTGTACTCAGGCGACTCCCTTTCGAATTCGCGGCTAGCTTGCTTCTCCTTCCAGTTTAAATACCAAGTACTTAATAAGTACTTAAGTAAGTATTCAGGGTTTGTGAGCTGGTAGAGTACCAACACTAAACACGGCTAGTTCTTACCAACAGTAATTGGCTGACTAAACTTGCCGTTATGGGACTGATTCGAACTAGTTCTAGCGGTTCGAACCTAATAGTTCATATGGTGGGGGACGCCTCAAACCGGAGCACTTTTGCCAATATTTGCGACCATTTTTGAGCACCACATGCATACGACCCAGGCGCGTCCAGCGCCCACACCTAACAAGCCGCTAGCGGGGCACCTTGTAGCCACACTCCCACCAGAGCCACCTCCCCCGCTCCCAGCTCCCACATCTATCCAACTTTAAGTTCAATTAACTCCATGAATTTTACTTTAACCAAGATATTATTTATATGTGAAATGTAATTAACAAGATGTTCCTTCACCTGCTTTTCTCCTCTTTTAGTTTCCTACAATATTCAAGGAGTTGTTGTAGATCAAGTACAGTGGCGTAATGTATTTACCATGTCCCATGAAGGGAGCATGGGTGGTAGCAGGGATACAGTTGCAACTGCCCTAAGCAATCCCAGGATTTTTCTTGAAAATTGCAACAAATTGAATATTACTCAACAACCACTCATTTGGGTGAAGATTAGAAACTGTAGTATGTTAAATAACCCCAAGAGCCATCTGTTAATAAAATAATTGAGTCAATTGAATAATATTTAAGGAAGCTGAAAATGTGAGTGAGAGTTCATGATGCTGCCAAATTTTTGAACTCCTGTTACCCCTTGTTTCATGATCAATTGCAAGTCAAGTTTGTAAGTAGTGATATCAAAGAATATATAGTATGCTAGCTATCATTTTTCATTTCTCTTGGCAGTTTGTGTAAGCTAGTTATTAAGATATATATTGTTATGAATTATTATAAATAGAAGACTAATTATAATAGTATAAGTAAAGTAGTTTTCATTTAAATAATGTTTTACAGTATGTAGAAATGGCCAAGCTGGTACTAAATGGTATTCTAATATGTCTAAGAGGCTTTAACAATGATTGTACTGAATTTTAATCAGCATTAATAGACAAACTAGAAGGATAGATAGTACATCTCTTTTTTCAACTGCCTCTGTATAACCCATTCCTACTATTCATTTAATTCTTCATTGAAATTGACACCCTTGATTACAGAGTAGATCTACAGTATTTCAATGAATATAGAAATATTATTAGTCAGATACTGAAATGGGTTATGTGTAAAGACGTACACCTGTGTATGGCCTCATATGAAGGTATATTAGTAGATATGGTTGTGAATGTCAATGTCAATATAGTACAGTAGTATAAAGGTAAGTTGAGTAAGGTACCATCAGCAAAAAACATTTCTGTCTGCGCGGAATGGCTGCGTCAGAGTGGACACCCTCCGTGAGAGCCGTCAGAGACACCCCGGTGGAAGATTACTCCGCACCCGGCCTCAATACGATGCATTGCAATGCATCTGACCCTCCGATCACAGTTTCGCCGTTTCTTGTCGCGCTGTTGGTCTCCTATTTGAAATAAACTCTCTGTCGTTGGGGCCAACTGTGACCATACATCGGAATGGGTTTATTGGGTACACTCCTGCATCGGGATTGCAATGCGATAGGTGATGCAGCCAAAATCTCTCCTCGCATTCCTTCCATCTGCACGCAAAATGCAATTCTCTCTTTACTAATTGTAAACATCATTCCAAGTCGCCAGATCTATGTGGCTATTGGCAATCCATCGCTCGTTCCATCCGTTTCCTGTCTTACTACATCAGCAAAATGTATTTTAGTCACTGGGAGCCTCCAGGAGTGTCTGAGAGGAGGCAGAGTGTAAACTTAGAAGCGTCAATTTCAGGAGAGAACCAGACCCAAGGAGGGCATTCCGGCCGGCCATCGGAGTAACTGGGATCTCTGATGACTAGTACGGGAGCACCATGGGAGCGGTTGTGAGAAGTTTGGGAGCACCTGGGACTGTCGCCCAACCAATGCGGAAAACCCAAACTAACTCTGAGAGATGCCGGGTTCTTAGGGATATTCACTCGAAGGACTGCAGGCGATATCTGAATGTACACGAGCAATAAGAATACCCTCCAAGTATGATGCATAGACTATTGTTCATTATCAACTTCTAAATCATACAATAGTACCCAGCATCTCATTCAACATTCTATTGTTTGCATCGCTACATTAAGGAGAACGAAAGAAAATGGTGAGTGATTCAAAAATGAAAGCAGGTAAAACCGAAACAATAACCCGACTAAGCGATCGGAATGATATCAATCGAACATAGTGTCAATGTCATCCACTAAATCTCCCATCTCATCAGGGCCGACAAACGCAGAAACACAAAATTCATCAACGGCGCAAAGAAGTTGGAGGCGCTCCTTGTATTTCCGAATGATTCCGGCCTGGCGAGTGGGTGAAATTGAATTCCAATGTCGTTTGGCTCGATTTGTGATACCTAAATGGTTGGAACTGAGGTTAGCGGGCGTTGAATCAAAATGGGGTTTGAAAGGCAAATATGACGAATTCGGGGGAAAACGAGGTGCGCCACCAGGAAACGAGGAGTGCCTGATGTGGAGTTTGAGGTGGCCAAGGGGAGTGCTGATGGTGATGGAGCAGCGCAGAATGAAATTGAGGGGTGAAAATCCAGGCCAAGGAGCACCGACGGGGATTGAGGAGCGCATATCCAGCGGAGCAGCCCATCAATGCTGAGCAGTGCTGAAAGGGGAGAGAGGTAACGAGTCTGGAATGAAATAGAGGCACTTCTATTCGAGGTCGAGGAGGGGATTGAGGAGCGCCCATCCTAGAGGAGGAGCGCTGAGAGAAAAGGCAGTATGGAGCGCTGAATGAAATATCGAAGCGCCATTCGAGACTGAGGAGCACCGACGGGGATTGAGGAGCGCCTACTATAGGGGAGGAGCACCATTGGAGGGGGGTCTGAAGCAGCCCCACCATGTGTAATTGTGATGAGTGCAATGGCATCTGCAGTAATTCAATCTATCACCGTGGAAGGGCAA
>Ga0307512_10001112_pt1 | contig 39079 bp, 32 predicted proteins | sample 14_EM_MG_FD_200267 | JGI IMG/M metagenome (GOLD analysis project Ga0307512, IMG submission 200267) | Populus trichocarpa ectomycorrhiza microbial communities from riparian zone in the Pacific Northwest, United States - 14_EM | ecosystem: Host-associated > Plants > Roots > Unclassified | place...
GGAGTGCAATTATGAGCGTCCTGGAGAGCATGCCCGGGAGAGTACTTGAGAACGTACTCGGAGGAGTACTTGGGCGCGTACTTGGAGTGTACTTGGGAGCGTCTTGAGACCGTACGTCAAGCAGGCTGGGAGTGTACAGTCGTGTGCAATCAGGAGTGTACTTCAGAGCGTACTTGGGAGCGTGCAAAGAAGTGGATTTGGCAGTTTGGTTTCAAGTTTGTTGAATGCAGCATGATGTATAGTGTCAAGTGCACATAATTGCATGCGTATCATAGTAATCTAGTCAATGTGCAGGTCCCTAGGACCTTATAGTGCTACGCGTCAAATATGCTATGGATCACCGACCCACAAACAGCTTCTCTATGAGTTACGCGTCGGGTAAGGCCATTTTTCCCGGTGCTGCAATGTATGAAGTTGCAAAGCTGTTCAGTAATGTTAACGTAGCCTTCAATCAGGTTTCTGCTTGCAGGCGGTGTTTTGGACATGTCATCAATCTCGTCGTAAAGGCATTGCTGTGGGGTCAGAATGCAGATGCTGTTGTACAAGAGCTTGGGGCTTTAGATGACGATGTTGATACAACGCAAAGACTACAGCTTTGGCGGAAACAAGGACAAATTGGATGTCTCCACAACATCTGCACATGGATTTTAAGCTCTCCTCAGTGGCATGATCATTTCACTGAAAAGGCCAAACTGGTGGTTCCTGATGCTACTGCATATATCTCACTTATTGGAAGCCACACACTCTGGCATGGTGATGTGGATGGTATTGAACGTGCCATCATTGAACAAGCTCCTTCAGATGAGTTTGAATTTGCTGTGCTCTGGGAGTATCAATGAAAAAAGATAATCAAATCACAAAACACTTCTTCAGACAATATGTTGGATCCTGAGCTCATTCTCACGGACGAATTATCAGAGGATGTCTAGGAGGACTTGAAAGTCATTCATGTTATACTAAGCCCATTCAAAGTGTGGTCACTTTACCAGACAATGTGAATAGATGAGATGATATGGTTGCTGTATACTGATTCATCTAAGTAGTTGTGCTGTGCTTCTTCGAGATGGGATAGAAGTTTATCCATTGCGAGAATAACATTGGCAACAAATCTATTTGGACGATTCTTTGGTGCACTGATCCATTGAAGCTGTCTTCTCAATAAGTACTATAGTCTGGTAGATATTCAGCCTGCTCTGTATGTGGCAGCGGCAATTCATGCAGATATCAAGTGGAAGTACATTTGCAATGAATGGAGTGAATGTCAAGCCTGGATTGAATCAGCTAGAAGTCACTGTACCACGATGTGGAATACTGTGTACTGTCACCTCCCTGAAATGTGTGATGTCTCACCATCCTAATCTACAACTATCGGTGCAATTCTAATGCCTTTGTTACGAGGGTATTTAAGTTCTAATAATCAATACAACATTTAGTAGACTAAATACAGCCGCCTATCAAACTATCCTCGTCTTCCCTAACTCATTCTCTTGTCCTAATGATCAGAGCTTACCACTTGTCCTAGTCCGTCCACGATCGCTCTTCGGACCACTCTTTTCAGGCAACACACTGGAAGTGCTGTACATGTGCACCTCGTATCCTACCCCTTTGATAAAGGCCAAGTACGAAACTGCTCCGGAGATGTGCGTTACAACCCCCACTTTGTAGTATTGTATGGGATCGCTGAAAGTTGTGACGACCTTCTGGTGTGCGTACTGACAATATGTTGGTCTCCATGAACGAATATATGGCATATTTACATCAGTGGAATAGGGAAGTAATTTTGTACATAGATAGAATTCTTAATAATATTTTAAGGTGTTCTTCGCTGGTAATGTCTGAATGTGTATTAATGCTAGAGCTTGGTTCTTTCCATCGTCAGAGACAATGTGAAATTTTTATAATTGGTGCCTCATGGTACACATTGCCTTCAGGTTTCCGTCATGACACCATTCATGCTTCATAGCTTAACCTCGAGTTCAACTAGTGTGCCTCGTAAATAATGCCACAAGTTCCCTTTGGTTATCATGTTAATGCATGAGTGGTTTTAATCATTATGTACCCTAGGGGCCATCCTGATGATCATGATATCAAACGCAACTAAATGAAAGCTTATAATGTCGTGTTGAACATCTTGCTTCCCATTCGTTCAGTAGCTAGAACATCTGACGACCTTAGTCTTATCAGTGCTTATTGCAATATATTTTAATAGCTCTTCACTATTAAATGCCTCGCCGTTCTAATTTGGCTATTGGGCGTTGCATCAGAGATTGAATCGGCGACGAACCAATACTCTGCTAGTGTAGCTAATGACAGGTCGCTATGACATTGAAATGCATACGGTATCAACTCAATGATCCAGTTTGCTTCAGGCCTCTTTTCTTCAGTCAGTGTCATTAATCCTGCAGACACTGCATGCTTAGGTCTCGACCTTCCAGAGCCTGGCGAGTGCCACAGATACTCTCTCCGCTTAGTGCATGAGCCCACAGATCCCTCATACTCGCATATTGCATTAACGTCTGCTGCACACATAATTCTGCATCTTCGCAACTTAGCTGTGTGTTTTCCAGCTAGATAAGGTTTAATAGGTGTGGCCAATAATTATGTGCACTGCTGCAGGTTTTTCACTTCCCAGTTATGGCAACATAATTGGGTCATTATATTTGAATCTGCTAGTGCGACCGTAGTCTTCACTAATTGTTCAACACACGGCTCAAGTGTAATCCTGCCAAAGACCGCTTGACTGACAAACATGTTCACGTATTCACAGGTAGGTGTTTTGCATGCGATTATCATTCTTATGATTGAGCATGTGTACCTGCTTCGTTCAAACATGTATCATTACTGCTGCTAAAGGAGAACCCCTAACAGCCTTCACCACCTGAGCATTCAACTGGACCATGAAGGCCAAAGCGGACGCGATTGACTGTGGAAATCCCAGACATCGACCAAATAATGCGGTTTCAATCGACACCAGAGGCATAAGACGTTACAGATCTCATACATTACTGGGCGAAGAGATTGAACTCACTCCGATGGTCCCAGCAAGCTCGGATGGCTCTCAATATGCTTTCCATTCCGGCGATGTCATCCGAAGTAGAAACAGTGCTCAGTAATTCAAAGTTATTGAAATCTGATTGTCGCATTCATCTGGGGGATGTTGTGATATTAGCAGTCGAATGTTTAACGTCCTGGGAGAGGGCAGGATCAGTTGAGATGAAAGAGAGCTGACAGGTGGAGGACTTACTGGTTGCGCAGGAAAAACAGATGGAATAGGTGAGAACTGGAGAGGTTGATATATGGAGACTTGGACTACAGTGATGGACGGTGTGGTGGGAAAATCCGTTTTTCACCACAACCACAACTTTGGCAGGGAGATGCCGGCAGGGGTGGGAACAGAGATACAGGGATAACGGAGAAAGACTGAGCGATAGGGAGGCGCATGGAAATCAAGAGATAACTCAGCTGGACTGGGCTATGGGGAGTATCCATTTGAGAAACCCCAGAGCAGATACAGATCATCTTATCAGACAACGTAAAGACACACTCTATATTTCCCAGTTCTTCGTTCCCACGCACGTTTTCAGAGATCCACACAATTTGTGTTGATCCACACGGCGAGGAAGCATCACATCCTCTCACCCTCTTCTAACACTGCTTGAGCCAGAACCGCTCTTTCTCACGAATTCTCTCTGAATGCCGCGAGAGGAGTGGCGGAATGTTGATTGTTGGCTCTCTGCCTTCTAGCTCCCGCCATTTCACCACAACAGGTGGCAAGGTTAGGAACTTATGATGGATGACAGTTGAGTTTACTTTGGTGGCTTTCTGAGTTTCAGACTTTAGGCAGCAGCAATGGGTGTCATTTAAACAAAATATGTTTATGCTTGTTCGATTGAACTTATACGTTGGCAAATAAAGCCTGCAGGCCGGCCGCCAAGAAAAAGCCTGCAGGCCCGGCCGGAAAAGCCTGCAGGCCTGGCCAAAAGCCTGGCGGCCCGGCCCGGCCCTCATTTAAAAGCCGCCGCTAAGGGCGGCCCGGCCTGGCCGCTTAGGAACACTGGTGATAATACTTGTGAGATACGCTGCAAAAAAATATCGAGTACGCCAGTAGATGAGGGCTACAGGTCAATACCGCAAACATGGATGCAGCACTACTGATGCACAGATGAGGCTACAACAAACACATCCTGCCAAAACTGACAGCAAAGATAAGAGTCGAAGACTGGTTTATAAGGATCCATGGACAGGCGACACACTGGCTCAGTGTCTGAATCGAAACCCACATGATGCACAAAGAGCATCACAACCAACGGATGATGAAAAAAATCGCAGCTGAAGCTATACTCCGAACCATCGCCAGGACGTATGGGGTAGTGCCACAGAACGTACAGGCTATCCCAGTGGCACTTGTCCACGTGGTCCCACTGTACAGAAGCGTGCTCTGGTGGAATCACTAAGAAGTTGGCAGGTGAGATGACCTCCAACTTCTCCTCAATCAACAAGTCAGATCAATCCTGTGTGCGCTACCCACAATCCCCTGGGGAGCATTAATGAGAGCCATGCCCGCACGTGTAATCTCGGACTCCAGACAACGATGATTCGCAGTGAGACTACCTAACGCGTCCACCAACATGATAGTGACGCTGCACACCAACCCCTCTTCCGGGGCACCGATATGCAAATCTATTCAAGACAGACTGTGAGCACAGCCAATCAACCACAAGCAAGAGCTGGCCGGCCACGGGCGATGAATCTGTGGTCTGAAGCATCATACTGGATGATGATACTGCAGCCAAGAGTGCACAGCAGTGCTAGATAGGTGAGAAAGAGGCCAAGAGCAGAACGGGGGTCTGGATGTGGTGGACAGATGCATTGCGCTCAGGCCGCGGCTTGGTGGGGGCCACAGCAGCATACAAGCCCAGGGACGTATGGAGGTTCCGCCGATGCTATCTGGGCACTGGATGTATGGAAGTCTTTGACTCCAAATTATGGGTGATTGAATTTGGGCTTGATATGACGATTGAGTAGAGAGAAACACTGCCCAGACATGGGGTGAAGACGGTGGTGTCCTTTAGAGATTCAGAAGCCGGCATTCGACGGACGGCACATCTGAAGGCGGGGAATTCACTCTGACTAGCAAGAAGAAACAATCGAAGGGCATGGACTCTCCTCACCCACAACATCATAACAGAGAGTCACTGGGTTCCGGAAAACTCCCGTATCCCCGTGAAGGAAGAAGTGAGACCGCAAGGTCAACTTAACCTGTGATCCATGTGGGGATACGGCGATAGATAGGCTGTAAAGCTCAACCTCCAATCTGGGCAGACAAATCTCCGAGGGAAGGTCATCAGCCAAGGTGTAGTAGGAGTCAGACAAATGCCGCAAGCACTTCAGCTATAGGCTGCAGGACAAGTCAGGGACCAAAAGACTTATTCCGACGACAACCGTGAAGTCATTAGATGCCTTGTTTTACTGACTAAAATCCGGTCATGCGCCCACCAGAGTATCGCTGAAATGATTCGGTCATCGAGAGGAGCACAAGTGCTGATGGTGTAAATGGACAGTGGCTCAGATGCGGGAGCTTCTCTTTGGTCACTGCAGCCGGTAGCAAGACCAGCAGAGTGCGCTCTGGAGACCGGTGGGAAGGCCGAAGGGATGGAAAGCAGCAGATCCCGACACATGCAGGTCTCGGAGCTGTTTTCGATGGAAGCGTGTGATCAAGCCGTGGTTGTCTACCTGGTGGCTACTGAAGTCGGAACGTTCCCGCCCATGTGAATGCCGGTACTGAGCAGACACCGAGGCTGACTCCGGAACGGGTGGCCAGATAGCGGCAGTAGACTGATATATACGTTCTTTTCTTTTCTTTTCTTTTCTGGTCTATCTCTCAACATTCATTTGTCAGCGGGGATGAACGGTAGCGCGGGGCCAGCTCCGCCATCTAGCCGGCTAGCTCAGAGGCGGAGGGGATATCAGGTCCTGTCATACTCTAGCAAGAGTGAATACAGTATGAATAAACAACATGTATACTAGCCAAGTGCATTTGACCTCTGGCTGCTTTCTCGAGAGGCATAGTCGACGATTGATCGTAGAATTGACGCTCAAGCTGTTCGTTTTCTGTCAATTGTGTCGTTCTTTGACAATAGGGGTAAAACTTGTGTATCCTCGTGAGTGAAACGTATCCAATAACAGAATGATCGAATATAGTGATAAGGCACGTACGCCTACGCTTGACCGCAGACGTGTAGTATGGCAATACGGTTGCACATTAGAGCAAGTGAGTATACATGTAGAATAGAGTTGTAAGATATTCGATACCAATCTGAATGTCGCAGCGGCAACCTATGTACAATGGAGCTGACCCGGCCCCGGGTCACGTGTCGCCGTTACATATACTTGTAATTGACAGGTAGCACAACTGAGTTATTACTGTAATTCAGCTGTAGTGCATGTATTATATTCTGCATTTTCCAGGATTATGCTACATATTCATGACAGTTACTCATTTATTTGCTACAGACATCTCCTTTCGCATCTGTAGGATGGACACCTTTAACTCTGACATGCTTGCTTGGACAACTCTAACAACCACAAGTGCACCCTCTGACTATCATGACTCTGACATGCTTGCTTCTACAACTCTGACATGCTTAATCTGACAACTCTGACATACTCACATTTAAACGAGGCTGACATGTTTGGCCCCACCGCTCTGACATGCTGACTGTTTTCTCTGCCAATCTGGTTATGCTGATAGGGGCGAAACTCGGGTCACCGGTTGGGGTGGATCATGCTTTGCAAGTAGGGGTGAAACTGACTTCACTGGGAGCAAGCTGGTAGCGGTAGAATGCTCACTCTCACCACTTAGACAATCTGGCTTCGCTGGATGCAGGTTTGAAGCGCTGGATCTCGCATCACTAGTAGAAGAGAATCTGGATTCGCTATGAGCTGGCAAAACTTTGGTATTAGAGTAACTGTTATTTTTTGTTGAGCGTAATTAGCACTGGCCAGTTCACCGAGCGCTGATCTGACTGGTTCATTCACGGAAGGTGGAACTCTGTGAACTGATCTGTTACTCTGCGGACTGTCACCCTCCTTCAACTGACTAGAGCTATCTGAGTCCACGGTAGAAGGTGTTCGTTTGGCTGTATCAAATACCCTTCGTTATGCTCCGATTGGTTAGAGGAATTAGAAGAGTCGAGCAGTGTTGTCAACCGTCCCCTCCGTCCGCAATATCTGCATGACGGACGGGACGGTGCCAAGGCCGTCCGTCCCGTCCTCGCCCGCTGAGAACAGCATGTCGGCCAATGACGGCCGGCGACGGCAAAAGTACCGTCATCGGCCGTCATCCACCGTCACCGGCCGACATCGGGCGGTTACTATTAATACATATACTTTAACTCTAGAGCGCGCGGTACAAGATATAAATAGATTTATCTATATTTCTAGACTCTCAATCAGTAGTAAGAATTCAGGTTCGGATCGAGCAGATGTTGATAGCAACTTTAGCACTTCATATAGCAGTGTTCCCAACTGGCTGGCTGGCTTTCAGTGTAGACCCTGCTGGCCCCCATTCGCGCAAACTTTGATAAAAAAAGCTCAGCCGGCCCACATGTTCAAAGTAGAGGTAGAGAAGCTTGATTATGTACTATCTAAGAGGCCCACAAGGCCATATATATATGGTCATTCAAGTGCGATTGCGTATGTACTCACATATGTATAGATCCGGCTGAATGCCACCAGCCCGACTGCAATCTCCTAGCCTCCCATACGAGCCATCATCTGCGGCCATACGAAGGCTGAAAACTATTTGAGCACCACCGCTGTTGCATGTGTACCTTCACCGTGAGCCTCAGCAGGTCCATTTGATATGCAGTTGGTATAAGAAGATATACCTCATGAGAGTGGCTCATATCGGTGCAAACGGATGAGGAAACAGAGATAGATATGGAGACGAATATAGATGTGGACACGGGAGACAAGTCTGAATATATACGGGCCTTCAGGCCTTGAGAAGATCAGTCAATCAAGAAGTCTTAGAAGCATCTAAAGTATCAACCACTATTACTATATGACCAGAAAGGACGTTGCCGATACACTGAGATTACCGAATCGGCTCACAGGCTGTGGACTGACGGTTGTAGACTCATCCACAAGTTTTCAATCGCCATCACCACTGGGATTTGCAATTTTGAACATCCACTGACTGCGACACAGATCCATGCCTTGATGTATAAAATGACAGAGCGTCTCCATGAGATGGTAGAATAGACTTTGTCTACCATACATTCATAAAAAGTTACAAGCTCAGAGGCTATATACTGCACTTGATTTCCATTCATCTTACAATATACAAGCAATTTAACAACTTCAATCTATGAAGAGCCCTGGAAACCATAATTTCATAACTATTGCATTAATATCAACTGTATAAACAATGTAGAAACTCAAGAGAATAATTACTATTATCACATCTTATGAGGTCTGCCACAACTCCGCTCTCAAGTAGGCTCTCAATCAGGCTCTCAATCAGGCTCTCAAGCCGGCTCTCAACCAGCCTCTCATGCCGCCACTCAAGATGCTCTCAATGAGTGTGTCAGCATCAGCGAAGCCTATCGGCATTCAAGACTGGCTCAAGTTTGTCGACTGCCAGCCGTATATAGTCCCATAATCCCACGCGCAGATGTCTATGAACCGTCTATGGATGGCTATAGACTGCGCGTCGCGCAGGGGTCCACAGGAAACTTGCTATGAGCTGCGCGTGTGCACGTGTGCGCGTAGCGCAGTCTATCGTCTATTTGCACTTTTGCCGATGCATGTGCAAAAGGTGGAAGATTGGCATTAGGATATTAATCATGTTATCAGCAGCGAAATGTTCAGTAAGGAATTGCTCTTGTTTCTGCCAAAGAAATGTGTTTGCAGGCTTTATTGGATTGTCTGTTCCATACAGATGTCCGCAGAGTAAGCAGAGAGGTCGAGGAGGCAAACTCAGATTTCAAGAAGTTGAGAGATTCAGGGTTGTAAATATTGATGTTGCTGTTGGTGGTTTGTTTGTATTCAGGTGAAGAAGATTTGCAACTATTCTGTTGTTTCTCGGTGTCATGAAAGCAGCAGGGAACGAATTTGTTAGGTATATACCGTGGCCGCAAGTTGCCAAATGCAATATGATTACAAACAAACAAACTCTCACTAACAATCCAACAAAGCTGTAGTTGACTGTATACTCTCTAAAGTGCTAGAGTTTACTTTTCCCTCTTCACAATACAAAACTACTTCTCGGGAAGTAAGAGTATGCATGGAATTGATTGCCGTTAGGTGCCTATTGCAACTAGGAGCTGATCCCTGCCGAAATTGACTGCTATTGGGAGTTGGTTGCCGTTGGGAGTATGTAGTCGATTGCTGCAGAGAGTTGATCCCTGCTGGGAGTCAATCGCTGCCAGGGAGATGTAGTTGAATGTGGAGTACCATTGTGTCAAGCGCACCTGCCAGCAGTGGGTGGATACAATTGACTGTGTGGAGTCACGCATGTCTAGGAGTATACTGTTCAGTATGAGTATGGAGTCAAGCGCATGTATGCTTGACTGAAATATAGCACTATATTCACGTCGACGTTCTGACTGATTTTGACAAAGGCTGGGCGCCATACCGACTGCATACTCCCCCAGATTCAGTCTACTCAAAGTATACAAAATTGGGTACCGCTTGAGAAAGGCTCAGTAGGTTCACGGCCCTCTAGAGGCGGCGAAGCCGCCATCAGCACTAGTAGAATATATTCTTTGGAGTATCTACTTACTGGGGTTCCCGTTGACATATACACATATGCGAGAATCACTAGTACTTGCCTACCTGCCAAAGAAGCCTCTTAGTTGAATCAATCGTCGACGAAACTCTAGTCCTATGGGCGTCGGGTCTACTCCGGGCCACTGTATAGCTTCTGTAACGAAGGTAATGTTTGATAACAATAAGGGCGCAAATGAGTTGCATGTAGAAGCGATACGTTTTTTACATACCAATCATTGCGTCAGTGTTGTTGGTGTAGCGCAGAAATTGACTTTTAAGGCCGGATATCATTCGAAGAGAGAGGAGCAAAGCAGTAAATTAGGAGACACGAGACAATAATATTGAGTTGACGAAAGGTCACCATTGTTTTGAAACGAGTGAATTGACCCGCCCCAAATTTATACTACGCTAAAGTTAGACTTGCATAGAAGCGTCAAAGTGATCTCCGTGGACGATAGTGAAGAGCTGAACATCCAAAACAAGCCACATGCAGCTGCGAGGATTGAGCAAGGAACGCCTTTGCAGCCGTCTGCTTACGATAGATGCCTCCAATTGCTTTACATCTTCGGGGCTATAAATGTGGGGAAGTTCCCGAAGATGTTAAGATGAGGTGTTCTTTCCTTGCTTTTGTTCACTTCCTAACTTCAGTACTTTCATAGTTCTCTCGCGGTCAGCGAGCTACCTTTCCTTCTCGTCTCTTCTCTTTGTCCATCGTCTTTGGTTCTCTTCATTTTTTGTTTTGTTTATACAATGTTTAACTGTGAGTAGGGTAGAGGATGGGGATCTCCCCATCGTACTGAACCATCCAAAGGGGGAGCGGTAAACAAGCTCTGTCGTACCTAGGTCGCTTAAATACAATATGATTGAAACAAAAATAAAACAAAAGTATAATTGCTTTTCGAGATGTTGATATTAATAGAGTTTAATTGTCCCATACTGAAGTATTATTCCCGTGGTTAGCTGCATGCATTGAGCCAGGCAACCAATCCCAGGTGACTACCTACCGTATACAAGCACAATTGCTTTTCAACTCGTCTATATTATTATTAGGGTTCAATTGTCCCGTTCTCAAGTTCTCTTCCTACATTAACAAAATTCGTCCGAGAAACATGATTCCCATCCGCTTCGTCCCCGTTGTTCTTTATATCTCGACGGTTGTTTCGCAATCACCCTCTTTGATGGCGGCTACTGAAAACCGCCCCGATCTATCCATGTTTCGCCAGCTACTTATCAACAATCCTGGACCAGCGCGGACGTTGTTGTCAAACACTCCAGTCGCTCCAGGGGAGGGGAAAACCCTGTTGCTTCCTAACAATGATGCCTTTGCCAACTTTGAACAAGAAAATGGTACGCCTGTTGAGGGTGCCTCAGAAAATTTTATGTCGGCGCTGTTGAATTACCACACCCTAAATGGTGACTATACAAATGAGCAGCTTAATCAGCCAGGCGGTATGACGGCACCGAGTGCACTACTCGACGACACCTACAACCATCGTGTACCAGTCACCGAAGTCGCACAACCTAAAGATGGGCAAGTAGTTCTCATCACTCAAGTAGCAGGTCTCGGGCAGTTCCAAACGCGTGCTGAAAATCCGCTGTACGCTCAATCCGGTCTCGGTAAGCAGATAGGTGTCAATCAAACCAGTACTGATTGGGTTGGTGGCAAATTCCACGTGGTAAATGGGCAAGGATTTCATATCCATTTTTTTGGTTTGTAGCTGAATGTTCTCAGGTTTTTGACTCTTCCCCGCACATGCTCGAAAACGATGGAGGCGACAAAACTTAATCGTTTGCTGCGATCTTTGAACCGCACAAACCTCACGCAAATACTCGATAATTCTACCAACGTTACTTGTCTAGCTCCGCACGATGTAGCTTTCTCTGCGGGTAATCCGGACCAGACTCTACCAGTAAAGAATCTGTCAGACGCTCTGCTGTTCCACACTTTACCTTTGCCCACATACATAACTGATTTGAAAGACGGGCAAGTCTTTAAATCACTCCAAGGGGGTAGTGTTCGGGTAACAAAGAAAGAGAATGGCGATGTGTGTGCAAATTCTGCATTTTGAATTTCCGGGCATTCTGACTGGCACAGATCTATTTCAATGATGCAAAGGTCATTGCACAAAATGTTATAACAAACAACGGTGTTGTTCATGTTTTGGATAAGGTATGAAATGTCCGGAAATTTGTTGCGAGTAACTGCTCAGAAGGTATAGATCATGTCGGCAATGAATACGACAGCCCCACTTGCGAGCAGCAATGAGACTCCGGGTGTTGTGCCGACATTTTCCGGGTCCAGCTCGACAACCGCGTTTCACGGGATGTATATTACAGTTTGTCTTTTATTGATAGTTTGGGCGCCGTGGCATTGAGATAGGTTTCTATCGACCTCTTAATGCATTCGTCAGGGCGATGGCATAAGGTCCTGTTGATTTCCAGCTGCAATAACTTAGCTATTCCTAATATGCAATAACATTGGAATTCCTTCATTGCTTCATCATCGGTGATAGACACTCGTCCGATCTCGAACCCGGAAAATTGTTCTGAGTTATGCGCCTTTCCGTTCGCTGCTCAGTCGTAAGCTTGGTAGTAGATGGGGTCCAGCAGGCAACATGTCCATTCAGCCTAATAGAACTGTAAGAGGTTTGGGTGTGGGTACCATAAATCTCACTCGCACTAACCCTCCAAGCATTCATCTCTCACACCAATATTGCGAAAGAAAAAAAAGCTGCGTATCGGTGAGGTAGTATCTGAGATGTACTTTGGTGGGCTGATCTTGCGCTATTTTGCTTGCATCCATAGCATGTGCACCACATAACATGCATGGCTTTATGCATATCAATGCAACCCACTAAATTGGGGATGCCGATATGCAGGCGTTTGTTACCCCATGGACGGCGTATTCCGTTGGACGGAACCCTAAAGTACTTTGAAGCAACGACAGCAGGTGTACATCTATCGGACATCAAACTATGTGCTGCTACATTTATTCGTGTATGCTATTGTTTTTCCAAATCCCAGAACCTGGTACTGATTGAGGATTGGTGAGGGAACATGCAGTGGCGACTGTGTACCTTTATCGGGCATCGGGCATAAGATAGGATGTGCGACGACGATACTGACTACTGGAGCAATATGCTTTTGTAGCCATATCCGCGGAGTGGTCGTTTTGTTTTTGTTTTAATCATGCTGCATTCACTCTATCTAGAGTATGACAGAGCACACTTCCCTTCCCCCTCCGGATGGCCGGCTAGATTGGGGGAAGTCCCCTTCCACTACCATTCTTCCCTGTAACAAACAAAAGCAAAATGAATGACAAAACACAAAAGAAATGGAAGAGACAGAGAGACCGAGGCAAACACCGCTAAAGAAACTCTGCTCAGAAGTGTAGGAACTTCCCCACCTCCGTATCCGCGAGGAAGTCATCACTGCTCGATCACATATATCCATAGAAAACAGCTCTAATATCTGCACACGCCAACTTCTTTCCAAATTCGGAGTGGTCGTTGTTGGGCTTAACAATGACCAATGAATGTCAACATATCGAGCACGACGATACGCAAATCCGATTTAACACACGTGGTGCAAAAGAATGTGATAAGTACGCAACATAGGTTCAAATTAGAGACGATAGATAACAAGCTCAGAGTCCAGGTTTGGTGTTAAACGCCGGATCAGCTTGTAAATATCATTGACAGCTCAGCGCCAGAAGATTGGTTTTGTCAGCAACCTAGAGATACGTATCGTTTTCACTCAAATTCTAGGTATATATGTTCCGACCGATACGCATACTGTACCCGTGAGCGAATATTGACTGGTTCGCCAACTGGGGATCCAGCATGCGACCTTACCAATGTACGAGATTTCATCCCACCAAGAAAATCAATTCATGCAATAAAGATAATGTAAAACTTATAGTACATATACTTAGCATCCCAATTGCTCCAAGAATTTCAATACTCAGTCTCCTATCCATTACGGATGGCCATGGTTATCTGTTTCGCAACTTTAGCACTTCACACAGTGTTGGAATTCTCTCGTGTTCAGTTTGTCTAGCCACGTGCTCGCAAGCTTGCACGCGGCTAGCATTTATTTCGCCACCACGCTAAGCACGAGAGAAGTGTTAGAAATCTGCTTGACCCTGCTCCGGGTAAAGATTAGTTTGATTCCAAAAGGTTTACTAAACTGGTTCTGCAAGCAGTGCAGTTGCATGCAGATTTGCCAACTGGTTTCCACCGTTGAGAGGTCTGACTGCCATAGTCACCTGGATAAGATACGGCACTGAGTGAATATGTTAACGCTATTCTGATTCGTGTTATCTGAATGGAAACTTATTTGAATCTAATTGTGCATATGATTTCCATTGGGGGTATACTGACTCGCGATAGTCATTACATACGAATCCCACTGCTGCAAATTGTTGAAGGCAACCAGCACTATGGAAATCCGGCTAAATATTTTTGCTCACGTGCCCAACATGTGGACTTTCTTATTAGTCGTGCCAACCCGTAGTTTGAATTGTAGTTTCTGACATTGTTCATCGACAACTCACCACGCCGCGCACTCCCGCTGACACACAATCGCTCGGAATCAAGAAGAAGGGTGGTAGGAGATAGGATGGGAATTGTAGCTCGTGGGTGCTGGCCTAGGCATTTGAAGGGAAACAGGCAGTGGCAAATTTTCAAGCCGTGCGGAAGGAAATGGTACAGCCTGTGATAAACCGAAAAGGCACAATAAGTAGCACCAATGAATAGATATCATGAGAATATTTGTTAGTGAAATTGAGCTACCCTGGCCAGTGTTGCAGCTATCAGATTGCGCAATCATGAGAGTTCATCGGGGACCCATCACAGGTAGTCACTCGGATGTTCCCTGCGGAGCCTGTTACAGATGTACATGATGTTACGGGTCTGATACAAGGTCACGGCTGCAGGGGCTGATGGCTCCTGTATATATCTCGAGTCTTTTTCCTTCTCTGTTCTCTGTACCATAGAATACACGCACACGGTTCCCCCCAACTTCCATATCGTAACAGAGCCTGTTGCATATAGACCTGACCGAGCTGAGCTGATGTCAAGGTACACAGCCGGTAGGGCATAAGGCACCCAACTACCTTGTATATATCTCGAGTCTTTCTCCTACTCTCCAATCTCTATACCTTAAGTCTATTCATACGGTTCTCCCCTTCCACATATCGTAACAGAGCCTGTTACTTTGAATGCTAGAATGACTCGATTGATTGGCTTCACTGGTCTCTCAGGGGCCGAAGGCCCGTATATGTACAATCTCCCATATGCGTACACGTATGATCTGACATGAGACGCATCACCCTGGTCCTGATGAATATCCTCATACAGCCACCATCTTCATATAAGTCTTTATTCTCATATAAGACATCAGACGGTGCTGAGACTCCCTGCTCAAGTCCGTTTGATAAGCAGTTAGTATATGAGGATACGCCTCAAGAGAGCGGCTCATATCAATGCAAACGGATGAGCAAACGGAGATAGATATTGAGACGAATATGGATCTAAATATAGGAGACAAGTCTGTATATATACGAGCCTTTAAGCCTCGAGAAGATCAGTCAATCAACAACTTCATCAAGAGCATCCAATGTAACAGAGCCTGTTCAAAGTCAAGAGATAGAGCAGCTTAATTGTACTATCTAAGAGGGCCACAAGGCTATATATATATATGGTCATACAAGTGCGAATGAGCACGTACTCATCTACGTATAGATACGGCGGAATACCATCAGCCCAACAGCATGAAAAATTTGGTCCAATTTTGAATGTGAATATTGAGTGCTAGAACCTTAGTCGCATGTCTAGATTGTTTGTATCATTTTAGTTGCTTGAATGGTGTTGGTGGAATTTAGCTATGCCCGATATTTTGAGGGTTGCCGAGGAGGTGCCACCCTATCTGAAGGACCCTTGTCACCCATCACAGTGGACGATACTTCGTCTTTGTAACAATACATAAAGAGAGCAATAACCTTACACAAGACGAGTTGAATTGTTTAAAGAGCAGAAAGCTATCTACTGGAAATTCTAAGCCTTTATAAACACAAGTTGGAGCGGCTTCTGTCCGGACTATCCGTCTGAGCTACCGGATTGCGGCTTGAAATCATGACAGAGCCGGCCAGATATCTGTAGCTGGGGGTGTGTTTGAAGTGGAGGTACTTACGACGTTTCTTGTGTCTTTTATTTTCAAGCAGACGTTTGCTTCTAGAAGGAGTTGATTTCAACAGCTGTTCCGCACCGAGATTCTGATGTATTAGGTTTGAGATGACAGCCATTATCGGCTACCAGGTATCTGATCTGATCTATCTAATCTCATCATACCGACCTTGTTCTGCACTCTCAAAGAGTAGGCTGAAGGCTGTGACTCTGAGCTGGCCATGAGCAGCTGGAGACTTTTGTAATAGACTCACAAGGAGATCGCTGGGATGGTAGAGATGGGCTGACTGGACGAAGGCCAGAGGTGATGTTGTAAATTATACCACACCTATTTCCTTTAAAACAGATAGATATGATAGTGCCAAGTGACACAGAGTGATATCAGCAGAACCCGATGGATCATAGTAAAATTTTTACGAGTTATATGCTGAGTTAGAGAAATTGAGGCTAGTTACACTACGCTGCCTAACAGATATACATATAAAGTGATGTTGTGTATGATAGAACGAAAATAAGCAACACTGTTCTAACATCCTTGCCATTGACACCAGCTCTTCACTAAGTCTCTTTCTCATTCCGCTACGCCAATTCAATAGATGACGACTTTTGGCTGGTTAGAAGCTGACTGGAGGCAGTCTATTCCTTTGACCCCAATCTCTACTCAAGGCGGTCAAGCTACCGCCAGGGCTTGCAAGCTATACGTACGTACAGTCTGTCGTAAAACTTCTGCCCCGTGATGCTATAATGTACTTACTCCCTAGGCAATCGTAGTATGCTAAAAGTCTTCTCGTCATTTAGATACCTTCTGGCTCAGATACCACTGCACTGAGAGTCACTTGCAGTGTTATATAAAAACCCCAATGTCACGGAAGTCGCAACACAACTTTTCGATATCCTATAATATAGTTCTATCAGGTGGGGGGACGTTAGTACGAGCGTGGGGCTTTAGAGCTGTCGTCCCGGAATTTGAAAGCGTTGTCATCTTACCTAATCGATATAACTACATCACCAACACCAACCCCATGTGTGGCACCGCCGTAGGAACTCACCTGAATCTCTATCCCATCGTGGTCACCATGAATCTCCAAACTGATTCCAGCCTGCGTATCTAGCAGCAAAACTGAATTCAGCTTCATCATGATTGAAAAGGGCTGTCATACCTGGCATCCTCGGGTGAGCTGCACAGCTATTACGCCAGTCGCTTGTCCTGCTTTCCTAAAATCGTGGGCCACATATCTCCGCTTGAGAAGGAGGTATCATAGTTGAAAATCGCCAGTTGGTTTGAATTAGACTTGCGAGGTCGCCTAATGAATGAAGGTGCGAGGAAATTTCGAGTAGCAACTCTGTAGGTAACTGCATTATGTAACACTTCGGATCTACCTCCGGGATGACTTTCCCGAATAGATTGATGTTACATTGCTCAGGGTCGGTTTATTTGCTTGTCGGAAGTGAGGACTCGGGAGAGCGGAACTATTAGGCAGTGTCTGACTACTACAGGACCTCAGAAAATTGCGAATCGTAAGGAGAGCCCCCATGGCAGTAGCCTCTTTTGTGGCTTTTGTTGTTGCATGAAAAACTTGGGAATTGAACATGCGATCGTTTACGACAGTTGTGCAGCGAGAGCCGCCCATGTCACCGTCATAAACGAGGGTTCGTTGCCGAGGCTGTGACCAACCGCGACGACCACATAAACGGGATAAGTCAACGCTGAATCATACAAGAAAAGTTCGAGTGATTACGATTCAGGCATCTTTGGGACTCCAAAGGTGGGTTAAGGTGATGTGTTGAAGAATCCACAATCCAGGGACCGATTCGACGGCTACTTATTAATTTGTGACACCAAACATCGTATATGTAGCATGGCATGATTCGCCGACGCTTTACATCAAGCATGGCTGCATGCCCAGACGCAATGTACTCCAGCCAAAATTTTGTTGGCGCTATTTCTTTTGTCTTAGATTCGCTTCCGTCAGAACGTGCATGAAGGTGCACGCAATATGTTGGAGCTACAGCAGACTTTTGCGAGTGGAGCTCTGTACATAGCTATTGTAGATTACTAGGTATGGTAAAAAAGAATCCTAAACCCCAAAACCCACGATATCCAGCCAGCTCTCAACCGGTTTACATTACGTCCAGCCAGCCGAGAGCCAGCCCATCAAGATTGCATCCAGCCAGTGCAAAGTTAGCCCGTCCAGATTACGTCCAGCCAGCCGAGAGCCAGCCCGTACAGCCAGCCAAGAGCTAGTCCGTCCAGATTGCGTCCATCCAGCTGAGAGCCAGCCTGTGCAGATTGCATCCAGCTAGCCAAGAACCATCTCAGAGTGAGTATGTCAGTGTTGTCTAGATCGTCTCCAGCCGGCCAAAAGTCAGCCCGTCCAAATCATATTCAGTTGACCAAGGTCAGCCCGTTCATATCATATTAAGTTGACCAAGAGCCCGCCTATCTTGACCATGTCCAGCCAGCAGAGAGCTAGCCCGTCCACCTGTCTCGATCGCCTCCAGAAATTCGAGAGCCAGCCCGTCCAGATCACGTCCAGATCACATCCAGCCAGCCGAACCCATCCAAATTGTATCCAGCCAGTAGAGAGCAAGCCCGTCTCGATCGGCTCCAGACATTCGAGAGCCAGCCTGTCCAGATCGCATCCAACTACCAGAGGGCAAGCCCGTCCAGATCATATCTAGCCAACCGGAAGCCAGCCCGTCCAGATCGCATCCAACCAACATGTCTAGATCGTTTCCAGCAAGTTGAGAGCCAGCCCACCCAGATTGCATCTAGCCAGCTCGGATTGCTGACCAATAGCAGTTGTGAGAGCCACACTCATGCAAAGCGCCACAGTTCACTAATCATGACTGAAAAAGACCATCTGCCAACCAATGAGCATTCTGTAATTTGCCACAGTAAGATGGTACGTACCACCATCAACCAATGAGAATGCTTCGAGCCGACAAACCATGTGTATATATTATAGATATCTGAAGACTTCCAGCCCAACCGTGAAACCCTAGTATATTACAGCGAGGATTATGGCGCATGGATATTGCAACAGCCGTATGGTCATTCGCTTTTTTCCCAGTAGTCATTTAGTACTTCTCACCCATTATCACAGGCCTCCAATAGTATATTAGGATCCTCATTTGTAGTCGCTTAATCAGTTATAACTTGTGATGCAGTAAGATGCAGTAAAGTGGAAGCTGTAGGCGTAGAGTAGGGTATTTAGAGCCGCCGAGCGGCCGCGTAAGTTCAAAAAACAGTATTTTTAACCACCCCGTCTGGAAATTCTCTAGGACGGACGGGCAGTGTCATGGCTGTCCATCCTGTGCTTATTTGACGACGGCGTGGCGACCGGGGACCGTCGGGGACAGCGAAACACCGCCCCCGACCGACATCAAGCATTAAAGCATTTAAATGTTCTATATGGCTAGAGATGAGTCAACCAACGATCATAGATATAGTGTTCAATACAGATGGTAAGTAAATTTGAGGTTTGGTATAATTCATCCCGTTTTAATACTTCCGATTTCATTAATGTATACTGCAGAGAACGACCGGGGATAGCAATGTGGCGTACTTGGGCGTCCTATGCGTCCATCCCCGTCATGCTGAAACAAAATACTAAGAATCTATTATAGTGTTTCTAGTAGTCCCCAGTCCAGGGTGCGGAGCCGAAACTGCGCTGTTCTCCAGTCACTACTACACGCAACATATTGTCAAGAGCTAACCGAAGGTATAGAATCCGCTCAACAATAGTGAGGGGAGTTCCAACTATTGCATATTAGCCTGTAATCTCAAAGGGTTCGGTAAGGGACTGATTTGAACCAGTAGTCCATGGTCTGGTTCGGCATTAGCTCAAGTTAGAGACCGGAACATCAGAACAGATTCCAACCAGCCCAAGTTTCTCAAACTGTCGTCTTTCAGGGCCCAGCATTGCCATCCATGGCTAGTGTACTTTTGTTCGACCTAGGGAGTCCCGGACCGAGGCTAAAAACCCTAGGGCCTGTTCGCGGACACTGAAGTACCCTGGCGGATGTTACCGGTGCTGCGGTGTGAATAACTTAGGGCGGCAAGCGGGGGTTTCGGATGTCTCGCCGGAGATAATTCGGCAGCTTCTGATCTGGTCAGCATCCCCCACACCGTCGTTCCAGTTTACCACCTGTTGATCCGCTTCCTATCGTCGGGTTAATATAGGTGGCTTGTTTTTCCCAATTCCCCCAGATAATTCAGCTTGAAGCGTAGTTTGTAAAAGACTACATGGTTCTAGTCCTGAAACTTGAAGCTTTAGGGTTAAAGTGGAAGTTAATTCTCGGCCCAGAAAATCGTAGTCCGGGATCAGGCATAGATCTGCCCGGACGGGGCTGACGGTTGAGAACCCTGAACCAGTCCTTACCCGTAGGCATATTTCGCTACGTAAAGCATCTGAGGTGCAGATGTAACGGCCGATACCAGTAGGTACCACAGCGTATGGCAATAGAAAGTAATTGAGACAAGATTATCGCTGAAGATCTAGGACTCGTTGCGAGTCATCTATATAGAGATGTCGTTACTCGACCCTGGACACGTCACACGTCGCCATACTGTGCACCCACGCACGGTCTCCAGATGCTCCCCCGGGAGTTCCTCCAAGTGCACCTGAGACTAGTCTCCATCTGCACGCATCAGTGTACCCCAAATTGCACTCACGTACGGTTTCCTAGTGTACTACCGAGAGTTCCTCCAAGTATACTTGAGGGTAGTCTTCATGTGCATACCCGATTGTAACTCCAAGTTCAATTGAGTACTGTCTCTAAGTTTACCCTAGTGCAGCATCCAAGTGAACCCTCGAGAGTACCTTCAAGGGCACTTGAGTATAGCCTCCAAATGTACCCATACACACCTTCTAAGCGCACCCTAGAGTATACCTCTAATTTTCACTCCAGTACCATTGTTAAGTGCGCTCGAACGCACCTTCTTAGTGATTTCGCGAAGTGTATACACCTTGCGTGTCTACAGCAAGATTCGCTTGTTTTTGCTTTCGGTAACTGTAACTCAACCGCAACACATCTGTTGTGACCATTCGTGGTAGCTGCCCATCCATGGACGGGTGGTACCTTCATACACAGGGCGGTTCGATGATCATGAATGGTACCACCATTCATGGACCCATGAATAGGACAAACAAAAATATACAAATAAAATTTTAAAAAAATAGCTTTGCTTATAAACATATAAGTACTACTGAATATCTCTTCTACGAGTCCGTTAGCTTTGCTTTTTCGTTTCGCTTTTACAAGTCAATTGGATTTGCTCTGCGTCTATATAATTTCTTCTAACCCTTTACTACCCTCTGATTATAGTGCATACGAAATTTTTCATCCTTGTAGAAGTTAGCTTCAGCTGGTTTCAAGTAGCAGTATACCTAGTTTTGACATGGAGAGCTTTTCATAGAGTAGTGGAAATTTTTTAATTTCGCTAGTTTTACTGACTTCATCTGTAATTATTTTACTCAGCTAACTTTATTAGCAATTAAATTACTGGCTCTCAATGGCAAATTTAATTTGGATATCTCCTTTTTCACATGTCCCATTCATGGGTCCATGAATGGTGTTACCATTCGTGGAACTGCCCTGCCATGCATTGTACTACTCGTCTATAGGTAGGGCGATTCTATGAACGGGCCAGAACACATCGGGTCAATTTCTCAATAGTCGCATATTGATTGCAAGTGGGTATTCTTGAATTTGTATAGTTACGAAAAATGTTAATTGATTTTCACAAAGTGGTGGTGGAGTGAGGCAGCAGGTTAAGAGATTTGTACGCGAGGTGAAAAACATTATGCTGAGATGTGCGCAGGGATTGATTGCCATACAAATTAACTTTCGATTTCTAATAAGGTTATGGAGAACCCAACGACTGGTCTGGTCTATACGATCTATACCAAGGAAGACGCATCCGAAATGGGATATTATATATATAAAACCCATACAAAACGTAGCTCAACAAGCATACAAACTGCAACCCCACATGGTCACTGCGTGGTCCCCAGCGGCTTGCAATCATAAGATTGAATAATGTCTTGCACATAGAGAGTTCCAATCGGACCGTCCGACGCACCCACTGCTTCCTGCTCCTGGCAGTTGTCGCCACTATAGAAGGTACAGACTCCGCCGCTGACGTTCAGGCTTGAGACTTTATTGACGAACTTCGACGGCGCCCGTTGGCATTCGGATTTTGAGCCTCGGATCGGGAACTCAAACCATTCGCAGTCTCCTTTCCATTGTGCATCGATGCAGAGCTCCACCCACACCGCGCTGGCGGATGCGGAGAGCATGGCGAAGACGAGAAGGCGCATGATTGTATAGCGGTGTGTAGGTGGGTGGGTTTCTAGCTGTGCTGCGTTTAGGATGTGGACGATACACTGCGTCGGGAGGGTTATGCGTACCTTCTGACGATTGAAGTGGTGTCGATAGGGTAGTAGTCGAAAGGGCGAGCGCACGGGTGTTGTTATACATGCGCCGGGTACGACGTAGAAGTGGATGCTTCTCAATATTGAAGTAGAAAGTGTTTATCCAGTAGTTATGCCGTTGTACTTGCTTCCCAGAATTGTGTAGCCCGCGTGGCAGGACCCTTTCATTTTGGTCGAGGGGTAGTCATATTACGGACTGGGTGATGAAACAACGTTCGGTTTCTGAGTTGTAGCTTCCGGGGAACAAACTTTCTGTGCCGTGTTGGTACGTTGAAGAGGTAGTGATCTATGACATGCTACACTATTTCCAAATTGTAGTATTGACAATTAGAACTGAAAGCAAGGTCCCCGAGCATCTTCTTTGCAGAAAGACAAAGCTTAAAAACTTGAGAAGTGCGAGGTTTGCCGTGCGTGGTGGTTGGGCAAGGATCGCGCTGACGTGGATAAGCGAGGGTCCTTTGCTACGACGCAATTTAGACGCAGGTATTATTCTTGTTCTGGTACCGTGGGTAATCATATATATGTTCCGTCCGGTTGACGAACCATGCCGGTTCGCGAACTTAGTCCGGTTCGCGAACAAGTGGCCAGTCTGCAAACTTGATGGCCGATATGGTGAACTCCTTAAGGTATAAGGTGAATTCAATCGAAGTTGTAACTACAACTGCCTCTGTAATGTAACCATTTCAGCCTGATTTCTTGTGTACTCTGCTCCACACTTATATCATAGCAACCTGCACCGATGGAAGTCTAAGACCACAAGAAGAAGAGTTTGGTAAGAGAGTTTAAAATGCAAAGGTGACGGTTAAGGATGAGAGAAGGATAAAAAGTTCGACAGGCACATAGGAAGTGTTCATTCAGAGTGTTCTTGAGTGCAGACTTTTTTTTCTTCCCCAGTCAAATACTCAAAGTGTGCTTGTGAGCGATAAGAATATTTGGGAAGGACTCAGAGAGCTCTTTTAGACAAGCATTTCATTGGAAATATGTGTTGCGTTCGGCAAAAATGGCCGGTTCGCGAACTTGTCTCCAGTTTGCGAACGGGGCAAACAGTTTGTGAATTGGGCAAAACGTTCGTGAACCGGCCTTTGACAGTTCGCGAACTGGCGAGTTCATCAACCGGATGGAACATATATACTACGTACTAATATATATTATACCCGGGGTAGGGGGAAAGAGGTGAGCCACTCCATTTCTGGCTTGCTACCACCGTATGGAATTATCAAGAACACCGTATATGTTAACGTGTTATTGTTATAAACTAGCCAAAATGTTTACCAGAAACAGTAGATTTTCTGCGCACTGACTTCTATGTTAGCATCTGTCTATGGCCATCACCTTTTTCTTATTACAAAATTCAATACCGGATTTGGGATGTCCTACATATTTTCCCCTACTCTGAGTATGATCCTAGATCTTGGAGTCCCTCGCAAATTACATAGGGCACAGATATGGGCGATATCCAAAGATGCTTAACTGTTTTTTCTCAACACAAAACTCCAGTAACAGTAAGAACGGCTAGCCGTGCGGCAGTTCGAACGTTCAGGAGGCCGTAGCTTTCTTGACCAGTGTCAGTGCCCGCTCCCTACCTCACTTTCCAGGCTTTGAATACTAGCACAGGGATTTGAACACTTGATTTTTCGTTACAGTTAATGGATAGAAAAGGGGAAGTTTTCCGTCCACTTTTGCATGTGATGGTGGTGGTGGTGGTGGTGGTGGTGGTGGTGATGCAGAGGAATGTGCACATACAGCTCTTGTCATTCTATGTCGGTATCTATAGTACATACTATAGCAAACAGCAAGGTTCATTTGTCAATTTAGTACGGCATCACCCTAATGCTACTAAGGAATCCGTCCTGTTGGTTATCTTCATATGATTACTCTTTCCTGTAGCAAATCATCACACGCAGGTCTATAACTTAAAAGCAGCATTATAGATGTTCTAATTAAAAAAGCGATCACGGTAGCCCGTTTTACAATAAAAAGCGTCACGCTCGACGATACTAACATGATATGCACACTCTTAGGACACTCCTACTGCTTATATTACATATGCAATATCTAAGACGTCTTACAGACCTGTACATATCTGGAGTTTTTCTCCCTCTCTCCTCTTTGTACCGTCAGTCTATAGACGAATACGGTACTCCCCATGTTGCAACGGCTTAGGTAAAACCGAAGCCAACGTGACACCCGGTGAAGCGCGAACGTCCAAACCTCGTCCAACCCGTATGGGTTTACGCATTTTGGAGTACGTTATGCGGTCGGACAATTTTGTCTTAAATGTTATGATGACGCGAACACCGTTCAAATCAGTGTTCCTAAGTGGCCAGGCCGGCTTAGCATTGGCGTGGCCTGGCCGGCCTTTGCGGCGGCTTTTTAATGAGGGTTGGGCTTTCCTTGGCAGAACTAAGCCTAAACATAATATTTTGCTCGAAAAACTCTCTGCCGCCTAGACTAAGAAAGTCTCCAAAGTACGAAACATATACCATATCCAACTCAACCATCGTAGCCCTGCCATTGACATATTCTATCCATCAACCAGACCAAGGTGTACACAGGCCGATGCAGGCTTTTTAAATCACGTGCAGGCCGCCGCTAGCGCAGGCTTTCAAAATAGAGACCGCTTAGGAACACTGGTTCAAATTATATGCGATTATTGTTATATCCACCTCGCCTTCATATGCAGTTCCTAAGGGAGTCGGAAGTATGCTTCTTTAAAGGCATCGGAAAAGATACAGAATAGTGCTTGTTCCTACACTAAAAGTAAAAGGCATTTAAGAGCAAGAATTGGGTTAGAGGTTCTATTGTGTGCCAATAAAAGGCATGGTGGAAATGGCACTGAAAAGGAATTATGCAACGCTTTTTTAAGAGTGCCTTTCCTCCCCGTGCCTTTTCTCCATATGATTGTTCTCCGCATTTGTTCTTTCTTGCCTTTTCGGCCTTTTCCCCTTCAAGGTGTACTAAAATCAGTAAAGATCCCCATCACTACAAAAGACACTGACTAAAGGCACTAGCCACTGGTGAGAACAACTGCCCCTCTGCCCCTCTCAACGAACCCAGCATATTAAAACTCGCGCCACTACAAGTTGCCACTTTGTAGCTTTTTACCAGTGCTCCTAAAGTCTCCTTGATGTCTGCACTGTGTTGGTGTAGTCTAGGGTGACATGGGAATAGTGGCAGTTGCGGCGCGGTGGTGGTGGTAGTGGTGGCGGTGATTTGGCATACAGATTGTGCGAGGAGAGGAAGCAACGATGGGTTTTGAAACAGGAATATGAGCAGCCGATTGAAGCACTCCATGGGGTGAATAACCAAAATGTACCATTTGCAATTTGTGGCATCGCCTCAGCTAATGACACATAAACAGACATGATTTACAAATCAAGGGACTTTCAGCAGGGTTCTGGGTATTGAAAATGTACAATTTTAAAAGTACAGCAGTAGAAAATTCCCAATATAATGCACCTTTGGTGGCAGTCCAGGACTGTCAAAAATGTTACATGACAAAAGGGCACGCAATAAAAGGTATTAGGACTCCGTGTTGGCTAGCACCGGATATTTTACCCGGCCTTAACTAAACCCTCAATCCTAAATCGCTGCGTTGCGTTGAAAATATAGCCGACCAGTAAATGGGTTGAGAGCGATTTAGGAGGTAAGGTACGAGGCTCAAAAAGTCTGGTGCGAGACAAGAGTCCCAGCACCTCCCAGTACCGTTTTTGCTATATAACCATTGCCTGTTCATTTTTCATTTGTATGGGGAAAAGTTACCAAAGGCAGGTTTCCGACACCCTTACAGACTAATCACGAACTCTCATTGCGCATGCTTTTGCGCGGCGCGCTCCATACAATGTTCTTGTAACGACGGCACATGACGTGTCCAGGGCTGGGTAACGGTAACTTTATATGGTCGACTCGCGACGAGTCATTGATCTTTAGCGATAATCTTAACTGGTTGGGTAATAGTTGGTGGGAATCTTCTAGTCAGATGGATAGTAAGACTGATATGTTTTCTATGTGATAGGATTATGGGTATGACATTGAAATTTATAAGGATCTCTCCTTTATTATCCCCTACACGCTAGATTTTGGGAAATTTGTTACAGCAAGCTTGCAGAAATCTAATTGATGCGGTCAAATGTCAGATGTTGACCGGAGTGGCAGCTTAATTGTATAGCAGCATTGCTCTCTCTGTGCTGGTTACGTGTCGTCTTAAGATTACATATCTGACCCCTGTCGTTATATCCACTTATTCTCTCTCTCCACTTCCGCTCTGGACCTTTATTACAGTCTACTAGAAGAGTTGAACGGTGGTGGAAAAGTTGGGTTGTTAAACCACCTGCTATACTGAGGAGTCTCGCAACACAATGCCAGAATTGCTGTCTCTAGCCTGCGCTGATGCTCCTCGGATCCATAGTTTTTAAACGCACATCCAACTGGGAGACATTGCTAGTTCGTCCCCGCTACAATTGAGGACTCTGTAGGATAGCATGAGTGACTGTTATTGATTGGTTGATAGACGAACATATAATACCAAGTTATTTCCATAGGATTCGCAATCTGACGGTAACTTTGAATCAAAATATAACAATCGATCGCATACCGAGCAGAACTAGTACTGTGAGAATTTGAAAATAGAAATCGGTGAATAAGAACGCTCCCATGATAGATGCCATTAACCTTGAACCTTGAAATTGTGGTGTATTTCACGATGGACAATCCACAAGATAAACTTCGTCACATTTACAAATAGCTAACCTCCCATTGAACAAACTTGATCCCAACACATAGAGCTCCAACTTCAGATCAGGAGTTTCAAATCCGTTTATTTTTTGCAGTAGCGGTTGCTCATAGAATCAGGGTGCTGGAGGCCATAGTATTCTGTTACAGTCTGTCACTCGATTACAAGTTTCAATAAGTGAAGGGTAGAACCGTATGAATAGACTTAGATACAGGGAAGAGAGAAGGAGAAAGACTCGAAATATAAGAAGTGTACCCCTCACTATCAAGCCCCGCCAGCGGTCAGCTCAATTTATACATGGAACAATATTGTCTGGAAGGATGTCGCCGATACATTGGAGTTGCCGAATCGACTCACACCCATCGACTGACTCATACACATAGATTCATACACAATTACTAACTCGCCACCCGTAACTCTCGCACACGCCACTTGGATCGATCTCTGCGAGATCTCCAGACTCTCTAGGTATATAAAGGCATAGATTCTCCATTTGGTAGTTCAATATACCTGACCACAGCGTGTAACAATGTTGAATATCCGAGTGGCGAGTGGTACTAGTGCATAGAGTTGCTCCGGCATAGCCGATGATATACCCGAAGATGCTGTGTATGTATGTCGAGTCTTTCTCCTTCTCCCGTCTCTCTGGAGTCTGTACCATAGAATACACGCCCACGGGTTTCATATTCTTATCGGAATACAACATACCCGCCCTCCGCCATTCCACCAGAATTCCAACCACAAAGCCTGCATCGTCAACATTACATAGTATTCAACAGGCCCGTTACGACGTTTCATGGCTCCATGGGTCACCCCGGCAGGATTAGCCACATACCCACAGCGCAGTCAGCGCAACTAGCGTTAGTTTCGATGTCATAATTCGCGTCACCCATGAGATGTTGTAGATCCTGGCTTGAAAATAAAGCAGCAAACGGGGCTCCAGAGTTCGCACTGTGCATTAGTGGGAACAGCACTTTATTCACTAGTTCGAATTGCTAGCATGGTGTCGCATTCCCCTCATACCACAATCATGATTCAACAAACTCGACATCACATAGAATGGGCCTTGTTCCGGGCGATGAATCCATAATTCGAAGACTTTTAACAGGTAACAAGGTGTTTGAGATGTCCTTCGCGGATCTCAGGTACACTCAACTGGATGTTTGTATGCGTGGAATGCTGCTCCGGTAGGTAATAAGTCACAAACCCCTTCCAGCCTATTCGACCGACAGCTCGCCTCAGAACATTACCGCGTTGTTTATAATAACCGTTTTCGCCCTAATTACACCTTACCCCTAACCCCGTATACACAACCTTCAACATCTCTGATTCTGTCTCAACCCTGCCGCCTAGAACTATCGCACCTCACTCCTTCCCCTTCCCCTCACCCTGTTTAATCCACCCCAGAACCTTCCGGACGTCTACTACCGCCGCAATGTGCCCCTCCGCCGTTGATAAACCATGCGTCCTCCCCGCATGAACAGTTATAAACGGCAACTGTTTCGTCGGTTCTTGAGTAGTGCTAGTGTTGGAACTATCCGAGACTGTGTCGTGCCATTGTTGTTATTGAAATTATCTTCATTCTGGGCGATGGTGAAGCCGCCTCTAGTGAGACTAGAAGCGAGGACCGTGGTGGAACAGCAGCACAGGTGGTTTTAGGAGGTAGAAATAAGTACTCCAGTACTCACCCGGGAACACCACGACCTTGAAACGCGAATAAAGCTTCGTAACCGTAGCCAGGATACACCTATTCTCATCAGCCGCATCTTCGGCCATCCCACAAAATCCATCCCTCCATCATCAACTGCCACAAACCTTCCCCCTCTGTCCGTAACGTCGTACGCATTCTGAGAACTCATCTCATAAACTTGAGCGTGAAGGAAAACTCGCGGACCAGGACGGCCGCCATGACTTGCACGATTATCTCAGGCGCTGGAGTGTCACGGGGGTCGACGTATGCTGCGTCCCCGAGATTGAAGGATATGGGGAAATGTTGCTGCTATGATCATGATAAACCGAAGCCACAGAGGAGGCGTAGAGTATTTCTTTGGAAGCTTGTTGTTGCCGTTGGGTGATCCGGAGAATCGCGGACAGGGAAGGCGATAAGAATTGCGCGAGGTTGTCGAATTAAGTGAATAAGCAGCCCGAGTCTAGTAGGGAATTTTTTGAGGAGTAGCCGTTGCGAGCGGAGAGAAGGTGTGGGGGAAGGGGAAGGCGGGGAGAGTTCCACATGTTTGGTGGGAGTGGTGGGAGGGGTGGTGTAGGACTGGGAGGGTGGAGGTGGGGACTGGCTTGGAGGTGCTAGTGTGGCGGGGATGCGAGGAGGGAGAGGTATCGGGAAGATGGTGGGTTAGGGTTAGGGATACTTGAGCCGCACGTCACAATGCCTTCTTTTCCCATGTAATGCCTACCCTCAGCAGGTTCCTTCTGCCACAGCCTCCAATCCACAACCCACGAACCCCTATTCATCGAACCTTCGTGTGGACACCTCTCCATCTCACTGCGCTGCATATCACTCTGCTCCCTCCTTCCCCCTCCCTTCACAACCGGTACTTCCCTCCTCCCATGCACATGCAGCACTTACCCCCTAACTGCTCCCACCGAGTATCCACCCTCTAACCCTCAACTCTCCTGCCCTTCACGATCTCCTCCACCCCTTCGACCCCCGCGACCCCCTCTAATTCACCCTCTCCAGCACCCCCATCGGTTCCATCCGCACCTTTCGCCACCGGCCACTCTTCAACATCGCCTTTTCTGCACTCCCACTACAATTCGTCTTCGATAAGTACTACATCCACTTCGTCCATAGTAGATTAATTTCCGTCGGAAGATAGCGTTCCTGGCGTACACCTACCGTCAAGGGATCGCTGGTTGAGAGGGGGTGCATAGAGTTTGTTCCCCATCTTCCTTCATTATCCCGACCCGAACCCCTGAACCCCGCGCCCCTTACCCCACCCTCTTAATCCAGTGTTAACTCAACTCCACAGATACCTATTCTAACATCCTCCTCCCTCTTTCGGCAGCTGTCATTATTCTCAGCTAACATCGCATTGTCGTTCTCCAATGCCTATATGACCCAGGACTACCAGTGAAAGTGGAGGATGGACCGATGTTGACAGGTTATCGTGTTTCGGTCACAGAGAGTGGGGAAGAGTTTTCATGTGCCCTTCGGGTTGGTCGGGATATTGGAGGTGTTTCCGCCGATATTGAGGAAGCGGCAAGTGAAGGAGGGGAAGCGGCGGCGAGACGAAAAAGAGGAGATCAGAGGAAAGGGTTGGTGAAAGGAAATAGGGAGGAAATTTGGCCCCGACATGTCTTGTGTGAAGGATGGGCGCTGAGCGTTGATTTTAACGGCAGTAGTTCGAGTGTCCTTGCCGGCGTAAGAAGTCACCTCATATCAAGCGAAAAACATCGCTCTGGTCGTTACAAGCGATGTTGCGTCGGATTTTTTCGTCTGTGGAACAAATGTGCGAAGCTATATCTGTCACAACAAAGGCTCATACCCACCGATGTCACTTAGAAGTAATCTGCGGCGAAATAAAGTACTCACCACTAATCGGTGCGTTCAAAAGTCGGTTTCGTGGACACTAAGTTGGGGTGCTTATCACACATTTCGGCTCACAAGAAAGATGAAGAGAATAGAGCGGAACGTAATACTATCTGCGCATGCGCAGCCAGGAAGACATATCATGTAGAGTTGAGAATGAAAAGGGTTAGTTGTGTACCCACGAGTGATATGTACGATTGCGCGATGGACGAAATTGCTGTTTGAAAAGCTCTAGCATATTAGATATGCTCACAGGGAAGGTACTTCAAAATCAAATGCGGCAGCCCAACTAATATCTGTTTCCAGAAGCCACGTGGCCCATTAGCCACACTAACTAACTTAAATCCCTCGATGACCGTGCTGTACTGACGCTGGGTCCCGAGCGAGATATGTTAAAGCAGAAACAGCCCAGAGGCTAGATGAACCTCGCGAAGCAAACAAGTGGGAGTTCTTACTTGGCGAAAATTATACAGCAGCTACTATCCAAAAGGTCTCGCTTGGAGGCCGCCGCACCCATTTGGAAGAGACCGTAAGGTACGTGTTCGAAGCATCAGATTACGAACTGGTTAGGTGTTCAATTTTTTCAACCTGACGAACGAATACAAGGAATATACCGACCATGTGCCTAATGTGGAAAAGGTTCATGTGCTGACAGGTTAAATTTTATCGGTAGAGAATACGATGTGGAAGTGACACATTGGCTGGGCAGCCTTACATGGGGGGTGAAGCAAAAGTTGTTATTGGTGGATATGTCCTTATTACCCTGAGATTTCAACTTTTTCTCTGAGAATTTTGAATACTGGCCAGCGCACCTTTTACACATCACAGAGCCCCGATTTTTGTTTGCTCTCTAATGCAGTGTAGATTGGATACGGCAGTTTTCGGATGGGTTCGATATCCTGAACCCAATTTCGCGGTATAAATTGGTAAGGAGTCCTAACATTCTTTGACACCATCCCTTCATTCTCGTACTAGATGATCTTGTACGATGGCTTGCAAAAGCGCCGGCGAACCAAACTCAGATATATCTGGACTAGGGGTAGATCCTCCATCTTCGTTCCATTATGAGAGTTTCCGCTAATTTTGTTGCGACATAGGTCCTTACTGCCATCCTGTTACAGGCGGTTATGTCCATGGGCCTTTCGGCGATTACGTTTATGTTAGACTATGAGCACAACTCGGATTCCTGGATGAAGCTAATGAAACTGAACAGCTTGAGAGATATTTCGAAGGAATCACGGATCAACAAGTTGCGCTGGAAGTTAGCTAATCGTCTCCTGATTTCCGCAGGTGAAGGTCAATCTCTTGTTGGTAAGCATAGACATCATCCTTGAACCCGTTCATTGAAACGCATGTCTGACTTAACAATATACAGCACTTGGTTTGTTGTTTACGGCATTACTAGGTGCTAAAAGTATGAGCCTTTACCATTTCCATATTATATACGACACAGTCAGTATTATAACGTAAGTAACACGAAGGAGAATCATGTCTCTAAACCTTCAGCCAAACATCACGAGTCTCACTGACGCTACGAATAGCATTACCCATACCCTCTCTATCAGCCGGGTTAGCGACGAAACCAATGGATTAAACCTAAAGTCTCCTTGGGTAATCCTAATCGGGAGCTATCTGGTTCTTTTTGCTACTTTCATCGTTACCTTCGGTAAAGAACTGGAAAGCTGGGACGACAACATACCTGGCCGCTGTTACAGCGCTCGTTACATGAGCCATCCAGACACACCTCACCCAAATGCTGACAAGATTTACATTGCAATCACTTCACTTTATACAATTCTCGCATTTGTCATACCTTTTGCCATCAGAAGGTTCCAGAATCGGATGATAGAGCAGGCCCAGAGGAGAGAGAAGGCCATGGGCCCGAGCATCGAGCCTCAGCAACAGAGGGAAATGATGCTATGGACGAAGACTCTCCTCTGGTTCACTGTGACTAGCTGGCCAAACGTGATGATGCTGTTACAATTGCTGGTACACCTTTACAGTGGCGTGTCCTTAAGAATCAGCAACGCGCACCTATTTGAAGGCGGCAAGGATGAGAGTGAGTGGGGATTTGGTCAGATTTCGGCGGTGGCCATGGTGACCTCCAACCTACTGCAATGTGTTAATCGATATATAGGTGTGTAGTCCATTTTCCAGGACGTTTATGATTAAGCGTTAACTATGAGCTTTACTAGAGTACCGCAAAAAGACTGAAGCCCTCTGCGGGGAACATGATTCATCTGTTTAGTCCCAGGCTTAGTGAACCTGTTGCGGCTACCACCAAGCTAGGAGCGGTACTCAACAAAGTTGAACCAGGGGTAGTTCGGAAGGGTCGGAGGAACGTTTGTTGTATTTCTGGTGTTGGTATACACGAAAGGAGAGTTGGGGAGAACTGAGTAAAGATGTCATTTTATGGTTTGCGATGAATGTGTGCGCAATTCAAATGATGGTGCATGTAGCAATATAGGGAGAATTGTGTCAATAGACTTAGGTATAGAGGTGAAGGAGACAGACTATAGACAATAGAATGGCAAAAGCGAGAGACTTACCAAATGTCCATTCGAATGGAAAACGGAGTTATCCACAGACCCGTCACTATTTCAGTAATTTAGATAGGGTGATACACACAACAGGTTACTTTATTAGCATTTAGTCTTGGTATGCAGTAGACATGTCCAAAATAATCTCGTATCAACGAAACGCTGTCAATAGCTGCCGTACGACAACAAAAGCTTTGCTGACGGGTATCTTACAGCCGGAGTAATATCGTATAAAACCCTTTCGATGAGTAAATATTTCTAGCAGACATCGCTAGAAAATGTTCGCTACCGTAGCCTCCTAAGAAACGGAACCCGCAGATATCATCCCAAGCTACAGGAGTATCAGACCTTTCGCCAGGGTCCTCGTAGCGCTTCGCAATAGAGTACCCTAGAGTAGATAGCTATGGGCTCGGGTAGTTAGTAATTCTTGGGTGGCCAACAGTGGCCAGATATGAGTACATAACCCCAGCTGCCGGGAGAGCCAAAATATCAGCGAATATATAGTAAGATACAGCATCAATTCATTTGAATGTAGAGAATAGTTTATCACCAACGTAAGACAGAGTCAGGGTCGCCGCAGAAGAGCAAAGTATGCCAAGTTGTGATGATAATGATGGTGGTGGTGATGGTGATGATGGTGTGATGCTAGTGATGGTAACAACGAAGATGGTACGAGTGCAATGGAGCTGTATGTGAGTTGCAAGCGCTTTTAGTTGAAATATATCCAGACTAGTACTGCAATATCGTGTGATAGTCCAGTTCAGACCAGTTCAGACCAGTCTAATCCCGGTCTCGACCAGACCGAGCCTTGCCCTAGACATTGCGTCATTTCCTTAGCGTTAGTTTGAGTGCTAAGTAGGTAATACATTGACTACTAACTAAAATGTTTCCAGTTCACTTATAGGTTCTCTGCCATTGGTTTTTTTGTACCAGCTCCTGGCGGCATACGTCTCCAGTTATTCCTCCATACATCTCAACATGGAAACAAATATCTCCGAAAATCACCTACAACCTCAATTGTCACCTTTTGCTTCGGTTTGGAAGCATTTATAGGATTCTTATATAGAAGCATATTGTAAATATGAAAAGAGAGTGTAGAATTGTTGCTTTTGGTGATGTCTTTTGGGTAAGAGTAGACCTTCCCGAAAATATCCTCATGGGCATAGTAATCGCATTTTGCTTTCGGTCTTTGAGTATAGCATTGTGTTGCATTTCGGGAACATGTCGATCTCTCGCTGATGTTTGGCAAACCATGAAAGTATTCATCGTACAGGGGCATTCATTCCTTTGGAACTTCACCAAAGAGCATTTGTAGTGGCGAGATATACTCCTATTCACTACCATATACTGTAATTATCACTGGTATGATACAAGGTTAAGACTTGAGTGATAGTAGATGCCTTCTGATACATTAAATTTTTGGGAATACCAAATTTTTGGCTGCTGATACTTTAGGCAGGTTCCTAAGCGGCCCAGCCGCCCGGCAGGCCGTTGGATAACTGCAGGCTGGCCAGGCCCCGCTACATTCTTTTTCGGCCGCCCTTAGTGTAGGCTAGGTCAGGCCACGAGTTTAAACGCTAATAGTGGGCAACGCTTCTAACCTGGGAAGAATTGGGTCGCGGACATTCGAAATCAGATATACAAAACGCCTGCTTTCATGCACATGATCATTTTTTGGGACCATTCCCTCTGAACCCCAATTTTTATAGCACATCAATCACATTTGATATTTTAATTTTCAAATCTAAGATTCATAGAGCTCCTTAAATTGAGTCGATCTCAGTTCTCCAGTTCAAAAAACCTTTTATTTTTGAGACACTGAAAACTTTCCACGCAGCGGGTTCTAAACACCCTGGTCCAAGGCGTCCCCCACCATACCGAGGTAAAAGCTTATAAGCTTTCAGATATTTGAGGTCGCTCATAGGTGCAGCCAGCATTTGGATGGATGCTGGCTTGGACTTCCTTCAATACATTTCTATCCGCCGGTCGCCTAAACTGCACGTACAGCCGGAATATTGAATAACCGGTATTATCCTTGAAAACCGCCAACACACTACTTCTGCGATTTAAAAGCAAATTATATCGCCAACGAAATCAATCCCCCACCATCCTTCCCCGTAAATTTTGATTTCCAACCTTGCACACATGCAACCACTCAGAGAAGGTCTGAAATGTACTTCTTCGTGCCTTTACACATATATACAGAAATTTATTAAGGCACTATTTTATGGCAGAAAAGTATTGAAAATACAGAAGTATCTACATTTCTCTTACTAATATTTGTACCTTTCTTTTTATTCTCCATAAATATGGAAGGTTGTTGCGGATAAGAATAATGTGGTGTGTTAATACTTTTGTTATCTGTTATCTTTAGGTGTCTAGAAAGTTCCAGTTAGAACTTGTCTAGAACCTTCTTTTTAGTTCCTTTGGAAAGGGATTTATCAGTACATATCTTTTAGAACGCGTCTGGATTGTTCTAATGGTTTCCTTACGGTTCTTGTTGATAATTATGTACAGTTGAAGAGTTTTTCAATACTGTATTGGGATGTTGTTCCACGACCGCGGTCTTGAACAATTACTCCTTATTGTCTAATATATATACACATGGTTTGTCGGCTCGAAGCATTCTCATTGGCCGGAAGAATTTACCGGGTGGCTTTGCAATTTGTCGTTTGGCGTTGTTCTAAACCCGTTTAGGTTTTTTGTCGTTACCCTGATATACTTTCAGCCGCAACACAATCGTGACTTCTAGCATTTTCTTATCGTTTCGATTGATGTTCTTCCAGTGAATTCTACGTTCTACTGTCTTCTGTTTTGCTTAGTAACTGCGAGTTCTGATTTCCAAGCATCTCCAATTACTTCTTGCGAGTTTTGATTTCCAAGCATCTCCAATTACTTCTTCGTTACGTTTAACTGACTTGATTTCTAAGCGCTGCAATTGGCACCTCTATAAAAGCTTGCTTTAATCGCTCTTGAGCTCAACTCCGCTTGATACATTTGTTCATGCAGCTCCTCTTGCTACGTTCTTCCTAAAGACGGATATCGTTAAGTACACCTATCCCTTATTGCAATGTGTTCATCAATGCAATTCGCTTCGGCTTTCCTCCACGGTTTTGTTGTTTTGGAGTCGGCGGTTATTCAACCTTCCACAGAAGGGAGAGCCAAGCAATGTACCGCCACAGTGCCTGTACCGGAGATCGATGGTTTCGTGGGTTCAATTGAGTGTGAATTGCTGGATTCTGCAGTATCAAATGATAACCTGTGTGCATCCGTATCAGCATTCATTCTGTTTAATGCGAAACAGTATACCCCTGGCGAGATCGTGTACGTTGCGGCCAAATGTGTGGCACTATCGAATGAACCGCTAATACTGGATGCAACTATTCATCAGACGTAAGTCTTTCTGACCAAATTGTCCTCATATCCGCTGATGTTGACTTCCTCTCTAGATCAGGGGCTGATATTACCAACGCTCCGGATCCGATGCCTTGCCCGATTCACGTGAGTGGTCGTGTTGAGGCCGTTTACCAAGATATGTCAGAATATGGCCAGTACCGTGGCTTCGACTCCAAAACGGCTTCTTGGGTGAAATAGCTTGTTCGGTCTGTCGACTTCCATGTGCGAGTTTTAGTTCCACCCGGTAAACGGTTTGAAAAAACCCCGCTCCCTCAAACCAATGCCTTGATCAATGTCCATGGCAGTCTGTTCGGGCGAGATAAGAAGACAGGTTGAATCATTTTAGCGATGAAGGACTTCAACTTCCTACGAAGATCATCTTCTACTAGCCTTTCCGCCGACACCGAGACTGAACAAGGTGCTTCTCCAGAAACACCTCGCAAGCAAGGTTGGGTCCGTTCGAATAGTGTCTCACCGTCAAAACAGCTTGCTGCAGCAAGTCCTTCTTGACAAACTGAAAAACCCAAACCAAAGCGTGTCGATGTACCTATTCAGTTTAATATGGTGGAGAACTCAGATGGCCACGATTCTGATCACTCTTCCAGTAAGTAAGCACTTGCTTTGTCATTTTAGACTCAGAAAATACTAACAGTTCCCAGCGTGGTCATTGACTGATCCGGAGGACGAAGACGCTGACGAAATGGTCGCACAGGAAGAATCACCAGAAAGTGGTCTGCACTCGGTTAGCGTTATTACAGCGAACGAAATTGGTGTCAAAGAAGATTCACTGAATGGCACTCCACTCACGAAGAGACGGAAATCAAATCATATCAAGTAGCCTATATCAGTAACTTTGTGTCGTGTTGTTGTATGTTGTGGCGGGAAAATCCGTTTCTCACCACCACCGCCACTCAGTTTGGCAAGGGAAATGCCGGCGGCGGCGTACGGAGATAGAGGATAATGGCGATGGGCTGAGCGACTGGGAGGGGCGCACGGAGATCCAGGGATAACGGAGGTGGACTACGGGGAGTATATATTGGAGAGACTCGGGGTAGATAGATCTCATCTCATCATATAACGAAATACACAATGTATCTTTCCCAGTTCTTGGTTCCCACGCACTCTTGCCGAGTTTTCATAGATCTACGCAATTTGTGTGGTTCCTCCTGGCCGGGTAGCATCACATCCTCTCACCCTGTTCCTACGCTCCTCGAGGCAGAACCCCTCTTTCGCACAAATTGCCTTTGGATGCCGCGAGAGGTACGGCGGAGTGTTGATGATGGGCTCTCTGCCTTATAGCTCCGTCGTTTCACCACAACGTACATTGGTATTGGTAATCTGTCGATATCCTGAGAAGTGACTAGAAGCCTTTGTAAGTTACTGTACGTACATTAGTATTGGTAATATGTCGATATCCTGAGTAGTGACTAGAAGCCTTTTGAAGTTACTGTACGTACATTAGTATTGGTAATATGTCGATATCCTGAGTAGTGACTAGAAGCCTTTGGAAGTTACTGTACGCACATTAGTATTGGTAATATGTCGATATCCTGACTAGTGACTAGAAGCCTTTGGAAGTTACTGTACACTTCTATCCGAATTTTCGCTCTCGCCACTGGTCAGTTTGTATGTTCTTTTCTGGATATTATAAGAAGCCTAAGTTTTCCTTCGTTCACATCAATAGACTTCATTCGTTACGTTGTATCATATAAACTACTACGATTCCTCCCTAAACTTACGTCGTTTTCACCACCAGTCATGCCACGAAATGTATCTCTGACTACCGAACAACGGAAACATAACAGTTGGCTGCGCCGTGAACGTGACCGTCTTCGCCATCGGGAACGTCGCCAGCCCTGATGGATCTCCCGTCCTAAAGTTGTTAATTCCTCCAGTTGGTGGATACGATTAAGTGTAAACCATGGTAGCACCATACGTTCAAATTGGCAGAGCAGTTGCCGCAGGTGCGGAACGAAAATGCTCACCACAGAACCGAATCATTCCAAGTGGTGTTGCTTCGAAGGCCGCTTTCCATTGCTTCGACTACCACCGTACCCTCTCAACTTAGACTGTGTACTAGCCAATGGTAAGGCTTCTGGCATCTCAAGGAAATTGAACAATCTGTTTTGTTTCTCCACTATTGGCGTCAACGGCGATTTCCTTAAATTGCCCACGCCCTCGAATGTCGTCCTTCGTGGCCGAACTTACCATAGCATGCTGGACGTAGAACGCGGTCAGCACCCTCTACGTTGGTTCCTTTACGCCTCTGAAGACAGACAACGAGCGGCGAGGGACGTCCAAGTGGACTCTTCCATTGTGCGGGAGATTGAACTGGCGATACTCCATTTGAATCCGAATATAGAAAAGTTCCGTCACCTCCGCGATCAACCACCCAGAGTTCCTTATGCTTTGGAACTGAAAAACCAACCTGCGTCGTCGAACGAGATTGCCGCGATCTTACACAT
>Ga0307512_10001113_pt1 | contig 39049 bp, 28 predicted proteins | sample 14_EM_MG_FD_200267 | JGI IMG/M metagenome (GOLD analysis project Ga0307512, IMG submission 200267) | Populus trichocarpa ectomycorrhiza microbial communities from riparian zone in the Pacific Northwest, United States - 14_EM | ecosystem: Host-associated > Plants > Roots > Unclassified | place...
TCGACTAGTTATCTTTCAATTCATAATATTCTAGGGGGGGGTTGAAGTGGGTGGCTGTGTTGTTATAAGTGACAAGGCGCAGCGTATGCGAAAGTGGGCCCTTTCGTGGGCCCAATACCGGCGAAGGGATAGTTGGTGATGTTATTGGAAGGGAGAAGTGGTCCGATGTAACTTCTATTAATGCTATAGTTGGTGATGTTGGGTTGGAGATGAAGCCCACTATATCTCCTGTCGATGGTATAGCTATTGATGTTGGGCTGAGGACGAAGCCCACTGTATCTTCTGTCAATGCTATAGTTAGTGATGTTGAGATAGGGATGAGGTTCGATATACCTTCTCTTCTTGCTGTATCTGAAAGGAAGATGATGTTTGGTGTACGAGTATCTCCTGACGGAGCGCGGCGGCCGACACTGTGGATAGCGAGGGAGGCATAGTCGGTTGTTGGTTTCGCGACGGCCAGTGCGAAGAAGGCGAAAAGTAGCGGTGGGCGCATAGTCAGTATAGATTTAACAACATTGTCGCATCGGGGGAGGAGGGGATTTAAGAGCGAGAGGGATGAGTGGTGCATGGAGTGTCCCAGGGGTATTGCATTGAGTCTATAGGGAGCTATAAAGAGCTTGTATATAGTGAGGATTACCGACATTGATAAATAGAGTATTGCGGCAGAAGAACCCATGGGAGTCCATATGAATCCGTTCCTAAATAAAGTGTACAGTAACAGACCACCCGATTGCGAAAACCCCTCCAGTTGCGAAAGCAATATAAACCACGGCTGCAATACAACTCTTGTCGAGATTTAACCAAGCAAAACTAGTAGATTCGCAACTGGGGGGCTTTCGCAATCGGGTGGTCTGTCACTGTACGCACTGGACATGCGATGACCCCCCCTGTCGCAAAGTTACTGGTGAGCGTCTATCTATCATCCTCAAATTTATAAAATGACTCGGGATCGCATGAGTCAACCACAAGGTAAATCGTTAAACTTGGCTGAAAGCTCGCGTAACTCGGATTGTTAATTATTAGGGAACCGAGCTCATAAGAAAGTTAACGTTGTGTGAATTGAAAGCCGTTAACTTCTAAAAGCTAGTAGTTTGTCTCAAGTAGTTGCACCCGATGATTCGAAGTGCCGCACCACCTTGATTGAGTGCATCTACATTAAACAGCCCTGCAATCCATCGAAGCTTCGCAGAGCCGCGGACTATTAATAACACATTCGAAAAGCTTGGTAAGGATGTCGTGCAGCCGAACCGATCCCTACCACGCTAACAAGCAAAACGCAGCGGCAGTTTCCGAGGGTGGGCAGTATAAGGATGAGAGGTCGAGGCTACGAAATTTGTGTCGAGTGGCTTTGTGTGACCCGAAAGCTTCTACACAAAACTGGCAATTAACCTAGATCTGAGATGCTATGAAATAGGCTTGGTTGGAAGGGATGTCACGCCAGTAGAAATTGTTCGCCATTGTCTGGTCCTGAAGTTGCGTCTATGGCCGGAAACGCGGAGGGTAGTACATGACACCACCGAGGGTTTCGTTGGCTTGACCCGAAGGCGGTAATTAATAGGAGACTTTGGTTTCGGAAGTTTCCGACGTAGCCAGAAATAAGGGGAGCTGTAACCTCCGAATCCCGCTATGTTCGAGGCTACCGAATGTCTCCACACAGTGAACCTTTGCACCGGTCTCAATGTAGCCAGCTAATCGCATTCAAACAACTAAAACTGTCTGCTCTTCGTATCCAAAGCTGGGTAAATTGCAAGTCTACACATCGCTGTCTTTATACGAACTGTACACATACATGCGTTCAGGACACTGAATTCGAAAGTTTTAGATTCTGAGGTAACCTATGCCTCGGTGGATGAGGTGGGATACTTCATCGTCAGTAAAATACCCCAATATTTGGATGTTAACTGCTGTTTTCCGCCTGATAGTTTTTGTGTTTTGCTATGTAATCACAACGTCCGGGGGGTACTTAGCCTACGGACGATGGGATAAGGTGTGGTAAGTGCGCAAGTGTTAAGGTTGGCACGTATGGGCACGGACCCCTTTTCTAGCAATACCATCTTGAAAACGGTAGGAGGAGCTTCATAAAATCATAGACCTCCGTTTAATTAAGCCGCCTATAGCGATGCAACTTTACTCTCACACTAACTGGAGTAGAAAAGTCTCAGCACCAGCTATTCAATCAGTGCCAGTCCACCGAGCCCGGTACATCAAGCGACCAGTACTGTCTCCGTCTTACCTTCCGACCCCATCAACAACCCTAAGAATCTCAATCCATAATCCCGAAATATTTACTGAGCCTTCTACCCCGTTCAACGATATCTAGCCAACGTCCCAGAGAGTTACCAGTTGCAGTCACAGATAGTGCTAACCCTTCATCCAATGGCAGATGTTGAAGTCAGGTTCACCCATGCACCAGTACCGCCTCCCACCACACACTAGGCGTGGCAGTATCCCATTGCAGCCTCGGGTGGCACAAACTAGTAATGCTTAATTGTTGTCGCTATATAATCGGGCTACATAGCCGAGGCAGCGGCAGTTTCCAGTCTTACTTTACTTGGTCTGCGCAGGACGAACTGACTAGTGTCTGAGTTTCAGGAGTAAAAAGTTTACAATGCGAGCCGATCGCGCGCGTAAGTTTGCAATACCAGTGCCGCGATTCACCACCACCACAGCTACACCGCAAACGGCATCAAGGTCAAAGCTCAGAGAGAGAAGACCAAAGCACCATGCTCCAATAAATAAATAGGTATGTAGGAGAATAGAGAAAGTAGACAACAAAAGTTATCACCAACTCTCCTTGCTTTTTATTTCATCTCAATGTAGTTTGAATGAACACTCCTACTGTGCCACCTTTGTCTTTTGTTACCTCTGCTGAGATTTAAAAAGTCGCTGGCACAGACGACGTTTTGCAGGTGGCTGTCGCAGGGCTCCTTTCGGGACTATTTTCAGGTGTTGTAGTGGGATCAGATCGCAGTGCTGGCGTTGTAAATATATGCGCTCTTTAATCGAATTTCCGCAATCAATGCAGGGGGTGGACAAGAATCAAACGATTATCAACCAAATCTCGGCAATCTTATCACTCTCCTCCTGGGAGGGTATTTAGTTTGGCCTGTGGGTGACGGTGGTCGCGAGGATTGGGGTACTGGTGTTTGCAGCACTGCGTACAAGTTTTGAACTGTCGTAATTGCAGTACGCTCAGTTAAGCTATGTACTACTTCTTGACCACTGCAATCATGAGGTACGGGTCACCTACCCCCCTGGCATAGTTTTATCAGTTAATATGACCCGCTTTCATTCGCGTCGTACGTGGCTGGGCTACTTCGACAAGTTTCGCAGTGCCTCGTGGCTTTGGGCGGTTCCGAGAGACCGATTGAAGCGTCAAATTCTCCACCTGAAACAATATTCTGAGGTCGCTAGCGGCTTTATAAAGTGACATTCACTAAGAGTTCAGGCTGCAACATAAGTTGTGTTTGTTTAGCACCAAGACCAATCGAAAAATGCTATGTGTGGGACGCATAAACCAACGTCCAGCTTGGGGACTGCCGGAAATGGCGGCTACCACTGCATGCAAATCTGAGAAGACAGCAGGGTAGAGGGTATTTCGACAGCTCTCCTACCCTCTGAGACAAACCGGCTGTGCCAGAGGATTATTCGACTGGCACTCACTGCGCAGAACATGCGTGCGCAAGTTCAGTGTTCAAAACGGGCCGGGCCGGGCCGGGCCTGACATCTTGAGGCCCGGCCCGAGGGCTTTATATCAAGCCCGGCCGGCCGCCCTTAGCGCGGGCTTTTCGGGCTTAAGCCTGGCCGGCCTGTAGGCCCAGTGGGCCGAGTGCTCATTTGTGATTCACGTCCACGGGTGACATCTACAGATTGAAAAAGTCATAGAGCCATGATATCATTACTGGCTATGCTATAAATTGGAGGGACTAAATACACACTAAAGAAGAATACTTTGACCAGATGGATTGTCCGGTAAAACCCTGGTTCTTAAGAAATAAGCTGTGGGGTAGTGGGGACCATAAAATGCCCAGAAGAAAACAAAGCAAGTACACCTATTGATCCTGACCTCCTAGCCTTATGTCAACCACATTAGGCTGTCGTTCCAATGCCCGAAGCATCTCCTCCAACTTCCTGACCTCACTTAACTCCATAATGCCCGCTTTCTCCCAAGACTTCATACATTCAACCGCACAAATTATGTCATCTCTCAAGCGATGAGAAAGCCCATACGGCCCGCGGGCTTTGGGAAAGCCCGAAGGCTTTTAATTTAAAAGCCCGGCCTTCGTGGGCTTTGAGATTACCGGCCCGGCCCGGCCGCCCCAAAGCCCGCCTCAAAGCCCTCGGGCCGGCCCGGCCCGTTTAGAACACTGCGCAAGTTGTTCAGGTCCTCTGCCGGTATTTGTCCTTGGGATGCCTTTCCTCCCTAATTCATATCCCCTTTCTTGGCCTTTAGCTACTACTTCATACTTATGCGTTCCTCCCCTACTGAAGTACTTTTCTGCCGTACGCTCGCTGTCTGATCCACCGCCAGCAACCTACCACTGCGCGAATTCAGCACTCTGCTGTTAGCATCTAACCATGATCTTTCTAACCATACGATAAACCGATAAACCGGAGCTATATAATTTTTGTAGGACTTTGAACGGGAAGTATTGCTCCATGGCAGTTAATTCTTACTTTCTGAATCGTTAACTAAACTGTTTACGCCATACCGTTACCCGAGCCAATGCCAGACATGCGGAGTACTCAGCAATGTTCGGACTGATACAGTTTTCATTGCTTTCTAAAGTAGTAACTTCCACTTTCAATTCGCCAGGAATACGAATCAGATTCTGTGTTCCAGCACTCGGGGATGTTTGGTTAAAGGTCCGGCATAACACTCGTTTGTAACCAGTGTTGAACATCAACGGCCAGGGTTATGAACGATGAAGTGTTTGATTCTGATGATTATCGACAGACCTTGTAAGTGATTTGTTTATTTTTGTCACCATACGGTATGCGAACGCGAGCGGTCATGGCCTATATTTCTTTATGAAGTAAAACCACTAACTTCCCTCCCCACCATACTCGGGTCAGGCAGTAGAAGATCGGACGCCCCTTTTCCAGCAGGTTACCACTACAAGTACACTAGATATGATACAGCGATGGGTATAACACGATCTGAATATTAACAGAAGGGGCAAAGCCAATGTGCTTTGACTTTGGTAGCTTCACGCTCGGGTCAATGGTGACTCAACACCCTGCTCTCACAGCAAAGTCCATTGCCAGAAATGGGGCGACCGATATTCTACTGCCTGACCCGAGTATAACATGGCCGGAATAATATTTAGGGCTGGAAAAGACTGGAGTGTGCTGGCTTCCAACTTACATTTTCCCCTGGTCAACACCCTAGTCTTCCAACCAAATTCATAACCAGAAAAAGCGCGTCCGATCTTTTGCCCTGGTACCCGAATACATCCAATCTCGGAGTCTACACCTCTTGGCGGCGGCATGCGGTACATGTGTTACCTATGCTCCTGGGGGAGAAAATAGAATCATGAGACGGCACTCGGGTATTTAGTACCAGAACTGGTACTGTAAGGCCTGGAAGGTAGTCGCCGATACGCCGAAGTCGCGGAATTGACTCATAGGCTGTAGACTTATACACAAATTTTCACTTGCCACCGGCTCCGTCACTGGTGTTGCCATTCTATGGACTTCAATGGACTTCAATGGACTTCCACGGACCCCCAGGCTCTCTTATATATAAAGGCATAGATTCTCCTTTAGATATTTCAATAGATTTCTTCCACTTCGTACTTGCAACAAAAACAGTTTTGGGTGTGCAGCAGATGAACGGCGTGTCTTGTGTGGGCTCGTGGTTCGCGGTTCCATGCGATTTTGCTTAGCTTCTCCAGCTCAACGCAATGGTAATAAGCGTAATGTCACGTCACTCACTTCAATGATTTTATTTATACCTAACCTAGAACTTTTCACCATAGAAAGGTAGTTGTTATGTATTCGAATTAAATTATTACGCATTATTAAAAGGCATAAAATTAATTGAACATTATTTGATTGTGAGATTATGAAGGTCCCAAAATCATCCGTTCAAGAATACGTGACATACTCATTTTGGACTTCCAAAACTTAGGTGGATTTTCCTCATTCCTAAGTTTAGCTAGCTGGATTGAAATATGGTCTAGTAATTGACCTCTATTGCGAAAGGCCAGCCCCTTCACCTCGTTGTTGTATTCCTCAGGCTCCATTAGCGGGACTAGGTATGCCGATTCGTTGCAGCCACTCTATCCTCACACCGCAACTCCTATGTGACTAGAGTCATATAGAATCAATAAACAAACATATTTACACCAGCTTAATCATATAGCACAACTCCTCTCACTCGCACGAGTTCCCGATAGCTGCGCCATACATCATCTTCCACACGCAACTCGGAGGACGCATTCACAAGACCTAGAATCCAACCAAAGCGTCGTCACTGGCAAAACCCTCGATAGCATGAATATACTTCGCTTAATTAAATCTGTACTATAGCGTCGTGAGGTATGGTACACCAGTTCCACGTTTGGTTCTATGGCTGCAAGTGCTGGAGGAATATTGCATCATATACAATCACTCAGTATAGTACCCGGCTACTCTCCACCTTCCCACAAATCTTTTTGTTTCCCCTTTACTCGACTGCCCTAAGAGTGTGAGCTATACTATCGGACACAAATTATAGCGTCGAGCATTTCCTCCGCTAATAATAGAAACTGAATAGTATACGGCTACAGGACAATTACCGTCTTGGATGATTTGGCGAACGTCCAGATCTGCAAGAAGAGAATTGGATAGCTAAGATGAGATTAGGTAGTACACAGCAGAGAAGTCCTATAAAACCCTCAGCGTCTCTCCAAAATATCGACCTCAACTCCTTGCCCCGCTCTGCGCTGCCAGCTGCAATCAATTTTGCACCTCCAACTCCTATCAACAGCTGTTTGCGGCCACGGTTGCCTCGGTCTTCCTCACACTTGGCTTCGATTATTTCCGTAGTTTTAGGTTTCAGCACTTACCCACTTTGATGAGCTTCACGCTTTTGTTGACTGCACCGATCACTCCCACATACACTCACTCGCACGCCGAGATGATCGACGTGGCTTATTACAGTCCGCTTTGCTTCCTGTCACCAGGCAATCCACACAGTGAGGCAGACTCGGTCATGTCTTTCCTCGCTACTGCAACGGATGTGGACTGGACTCAGTGCTCTTCTTGCAAGACTCGAGACTCTTCTCACATTGACTATGAGCCCCTGATGATCAATAAGAATCTTGTTATCGAAAAAAAAGAAGTTGGTGGTTGCAACTGTCACAATAGCATCACAGGACGGTGCTTATACCCGGGCCCTGGACAGCGAGTAGCAAGACAGATCAATCGCAGGGCGCAGGCCCTCCTCGCCCATGGCATCGCAACGGAAATCCATTGGGTCCCGGGGCACTCCAGCATCCCCGGAAACGAAGAAGCAGACTGCCAGGCGAACTTAGCCCGAGAGGCCAACGGTAGCACGACAATAGAGCGGCCATACACTTCGGCTTCGAATAGAGCTAGACGGATCTCCGAAGGAAGATCAGCAGCCAAGGGCCGACAAATGCAGTAAGCACTTCGGCTACAGACTGAAGGGCAAAGCAGGCAGTAAGAGACCTATCCCAATGGCAAGCGCAAAGTCATTGGCAACAAGATTCTACCAGTTAAAGTGCGGGCATGCGCCCACCGGAGCTTACCTAAAACGGTTTGGACACCGGGAGGACGACAAGTGCTGGTGGTGCGGGGGAACGGTGACCCAAACACGGGAGCATCTCCTCCGTCACTGCAGCCGATGGAAATACCAGCAGCGGGAGCTCTGGAAGAAGGTGGGGAAGGTAACGGGTCGGAAAGCGGGCTGGTGCCAGTGGGCACAGGTGTCGGAGCTGTTTTCCATGGAGATATGTGATAAGGCGGTGATGGACTTCCTGGCGGCCACGGACGTCAGAAAGTTCCCGCCGGGGTGGGGCAGGGAGTCCGGAGCGGCCAGTCTTTTAGATTACACTGCGTTACATTGCTTTGCTTTGCTTTACTTTTCTTTTGTCAGCGGGGATGAAGGGTAGTAGGTGGGAGCTCCGCCATCTAACCGGCTCGCCCGGAGGCAGAGAGGATAAGGGCCTGTCATACTCTAGCTAGAGTAAATACAGTATGAATAAACAACAACAACGGTGCTCATACTTTCTTTCCAATACTAAAAATCAACAATTTTATAATCTTTCAAGAATGAAAACATTCTTTTATATTCCTCCCAGAGAGCCTACGATTTTTCTTATGCTTTAAAATCTTGTGGTCACTGTAATATGTCGGATTTCGCGTTCCTCTCAACGTAATAGTAGTTCAGTTCAAATGCAGCGTAGGCACTGTGTGGATACCTCGCAGTCGCCATTAAGGATCGTTCAGTGGAAGTTTCGGTGTGAGTTATATTGTAACGAACAGTCCAAAAAGGGTTTCTAGAGGACCTTTTCTCGAATCGCCAATTGACCGTTCTGCGCCTTTTCCAAACTATAACCAACAACATTTTTATAATTTTCTATGGGAGATAATACTACTCTATATAACTTCTAAATGGCAGGGATATTCCGAGTAATTTCAACTTTATGCTTATGGCTCAGCACTCTGATGGTTTAAATGACATGGTGACCATTCTGCCCAAATGCGGCCCCACTTAATTGTGTTGCAATACGGAAGGGGAGAACTGTGCGTAGATTCTATGGTACAGAGAAAAGAGAGAAGTAGAAAGACTCGGTATATATAGAGAACCTCGGAATAACTTTGGGTATGTCGGCGCCACACCACTCAGATATTCAACAAATTGAGGTAGAGGATTGATAACTACCGTATATGTTCCGTCCCGTGGGCAAACCCTCAGGTTTGTGAACTAGGGAGGAAAGTTTGCAATATTTTTGACTAATTCGCGACTCAGAACTAACTGACAAACTGACAAGCTTCCATGCTTCATAAGTTTCAACACTAAGAAACACAGTACACATGTTGTATGACATCTTCTAACTCCACCATCTTGTGGCTTGTCCCCTTTAATCAGACAACTGGTTTCGGTGAAACCTTGAGATGGGAGATGGTAGGTGGTGAAGTATATCAACGGTAGAGTGTACAGTTGACGGCAGTTACAATCGTACAGCATCATTATCTCATCATAGAGAGGTTTAATTGACTATCTTAAGCTTTCTCCCCCGAATACAGTCTCAAACTAGGAAACTAGTAAACAAAATCCGCAATATTTTGACTAGTTCGTGAAATCTCTGTAATTTCATAAACTGACGCTAATTGGGACGCTTAAGTTCGCGAGATGTCACACGGACGGAACATATATACACTCATGTAAAAGGTTCACACTCAATTAAGTTAGTAGCTCATCTATCTCTAGCAGTAATCCGGAAAATAAAAAACGCATTGATCCAAATGAATTTCTGGTTTTAGATCTAGATTATAAACCTCCGTATTAACAACGCTAACTTTGTAGGTGTAACTTTTACACAAGCGTATGCAGCAGTCTAGATTCGGAAGTCTAGCCAATAGAGGACTTCGGCAGAATCAGCCGACATATGTAAGTTATGTGTGCGGTAGTGCGGTGTGGTAGTGATGAATCGATAATCATGATATTAGCATGAACCTCGTTTTACTGTATCACAATGGAGAAGGAATATAGCTGAGAAATTTTCCTGGCGGCGAGTGCGTTCTCGTGTAGATATATAGAGGCTAAATCTTAGAGGCGCTTTTAGGGCGAGGCTCAGACGACACCTAAAGCTGTGGAAACCGCCCACTATTAGCGCTGTGAACATCCGCTGCATGCTAAGCAATGTTCGTCGTCGGTAGTACACGAGGATAATCAATTTTACTGGCTGCTAACCCTAGCTGGCGCTGACAACGGAACGAATGTGACGTGACGAATTGTTGGTGAGCGCGATCTTTAAAATAAATTCACATATAATCCTTATGCTTCGATGTTGGAGCGTGTAGTCAACTTTAGAGTCTCCCACCTACCCAATGAGCCGCCTGTATGCTATCCTGGAGAAGAGAGTGCTAAGCCGCGGTGGATGAGGAATGAACCACCGAGACCATACCATAGGTTCGATACTGCTTCTTGTAGAATGCCACATCTCCCCCGAATGAAAGTTGCATATCTGACGAACGCAAGAGTTTTTTCCATTCAGCACGATCATACATAATTCCAGTACCTTCTCTAAATGTCCCACTCCCGCCTCTTCACCCCTGAAACCTACCATTCTGTTATTTTCCTATGTCTCTATACTCCCTCGTCGCAACAAATAGGGTAGACCAAACTATAGTAAGGCCTACTGCTTAGATTCAGGTATTGATACGACAACGACTATAGTACGGCTTCTTTCGAGGTTCTGAATAGGATCGTCAACTAGTTACATTGAGCCAAGTCAGCATAAAGTAAAAGCAACTTTCTTGTTTGTCATGGTTATATTATGAACACACTTGCAGAAGATGGTTTGCGTGTCCTAGATCGCATATTCCAAATAATGAGCAATACCGGTGGAAGGCCGACAAAGACGCTGACGATTCCGATGATTGCTTCGGTGGATATTTTCATGTTTAGTTGTAGGTTGTAGGTAAAAGTCTAATGAAGGCAGGTGATTGAGAAGCGTGGTAGGTTATGGGGTGACTGCTGAAGGCGGGTGGTTTGAGAAGCGTAACTGTAGGGATAGGTAAGTGCTAGCTGTGTTGTCTAAACTTTGAAGGAGGGCTGGAGGATGATTGCAACGCACCCTATAAGTAGAGATGGGGAAGAGGGAGGTAGTTAAATAGGTAGAGCGGAGTTTTCGTACGTACACAATGAACAGGGTAGATCGAATGGATTTGGTGCCCCCGTATTTAAGGTAGGTGTAGGTACATACGTAAACGACTGTGGTCTGGGAGACGTTGTAAGTAGTTCGGAGTGTAAGTAATTTAGCGTTCCCGCTCGCTTACTGGTTCCAGCAACAATGAGGTAATGCTGAACAGCCCGTTATCTCGAAACCCTGGAGGAACGGTTTCTGAGTGGTTGCTTGCTTGCAGGGGTCCCCATGTCCGACAGGGATATGGATACGATTTCAACCAATCGCACTCATTCCGCTCAAAGTTGTGTGTTGGAGTTTTTTCAGGCTGCGATTCAGATCCGAGAACTCCTAACTATTCACTTGTGGCGGTGACCGCCAAGGCTAGCTATAGGCTAACGGGATGACGGGGATGTACAATACAAACGTACATAACATGAATCGGTATGCAAAAAACTGGGGATTATCATTTAGAGACTTCCACAGCAGGCGTTTTTTGAGGACTCGTGGAAGAAAATTGTCCAAACTTACCTAAAGGCATAGCATAAATTTTCTCGTGCCCAGCCGTAGGAGGCTGGGCACGAGAAAATAGCATACAGATTTTAGGCATTTCTAAAAGGTTTGTGAAACTTTTCCAATACCTTGCGGCGAGAACCCCATTCAAAGTTCTGATTGACGACCTGGAAAACGAACAAACGTATCTACGTCTTTCTCTAACCAGTAGCACGTGAGAACGCTACTTTTACCTCAACTACAATAGGTCCCACACAAACTTTCAACGCCACATAATGAATACTCAAATACCAGATCACCTACACACAAAGTCGGATCAGTCTCACCGAATATGTCGTAATGAAAGGTCAGGATAAAGACCAACTATTTATAGTAATTCCGCACAATCTAGCCACAGCACAACCCTCATCCCGCGGTACATTGGCTGGTAACTAGCTTTTACATTCTTGAGCAGTTTGTGGTGTATTCGGGAGTACATCAGCTGGCCACGAATATCCGATCAAGATAAGGATGATACTCATAAGGCCGCATTTCAGTGACTTCGAAGCCGGAATCATTGGTACGAACTTGCATACATCCCATGTACAATTGATATCCATCAAAGGAAAATGGAATCGGTTTCGTAGAATCCCGACAATCACTGAAATACAATTTGGTAGATATGTCCCTATTTCGAATAACTGCTACTCAATCATTATAAAATCCTATGTCGTTTCCTCCGTCTCTAACTTTCAACGGTCGGCACCGATTATGCCCATATAAGTTTCAAATCATTCAGCCCCATGATCTACAGCATAATTACGTTTGCGTAGATACTGCCGAGAGTTATCTCTACCGAAAGACTTAATTCAGGCGGGTGAAAGCACGGCAGTGCCACTGGAGGTCTGTGGTGTGGTGGCATTTAATACTACAACGACCACCGTGGGCGTAGGCGAAATTTGCAGAGGGAATAATGGTTAACTATGTTGAGGTGTCGCCAGCCATTTCATGTGTAGGCACAGCAAGTTAGTTTGTGATAGAGCGCCTTACCCGCAATAGTTTGGTCTGCGTTATCCTTCCTTCTCCTCATGCTCCAGAAGATCAGTCAAGTTTTGTTCTATTTTAATCATACTGCATTCACCCTATCTAGAGTATTGCGGAGCCTGCTTCTGGATGGCTGGCTAGATGGACGAGATTCCTTTCCTCTATCATCCCCCTGTAACGAACGAAAGCAAAATGAATGACTGCAAACAAACGAAAGTAGAGTGAACGACAAAAGCTCAGCTCAGTGGCGTGGGAACTTCCATCTCCGTGGCCGCCAGAAAGTCCATCACTGCTGGATCGCATATCTGCATGAAAATAGCTCTGATATCTGCGCACGCCGACACTGTCCCGATTTCCATCCCGTAGTCCGCGTCGTTGCATCCCATGATACGGTATTCTGAAGTGGTAGGCCGGCCTGAGCACCACTACAGTACTTAATCAAGCGAATCCAAAACTTTCTCCCTTGGTCCGTCGGCTTCCTCTTCCATCAATCTTCGAGCCATTTAGTCTCCTCATCTTAGATATCCACACCAAGGCTTCTCCTCCTTTATGAGGGATCTAGCCAAAGTCCCCTAGAGTTTCCAATGTCATTCCTCCCCCTACATTCAAATTGGGAACGCAGATATTCGCGTTGCCTTACAGCAACTAGGGTAGCACTGAGAAGTAAATGCTTAAATGTGCCAAAATAGCTAGAGCGAAATCATAGATGCCACGCGGTACCATGTTGGGAACTAACTAAGTATCTAGATGTCAGCAAACTAACAGTCTTTCGCGCGTAGCTGAGAAGCAAACGTTAAAGCATATCGTGAGCATAGCTTTGTTCCACGTCTAGTCGCTATCTAATTTTGATAATCTTATCATTCTCCATTGTCAACGTGGTGAAAATATAACACAGGCCTAGCGCAAACCGCAGGAACTATTGACAAACCGAAAAACAAACCATCCGTTTGATACAGATCTAACCAGTAGTACATTCGAGCCGTGACGGGACGACGAAAGAATTCACGATGAGGGAGTAGTGAATGCATAGGTACACTACGATTGAGATTGGGTTGCTTGAAGTGTCCGTATTCTGTTGATGCGCTTTTTCTCAGTGTCTACCGCTGGAGGTTTACCGTATATATTAGGTTGTGAGAATGCTGGGCGATTCGCAAAGGCTTGGTTCTTCTTGGTCGTCTTGCATACTTTCCAATGATGAGGGTTTTAATAGGCTGTTTCGGGGTTCTGAGGTTGTGTCAATCCCTATGGCTTAACTATGATGGTCGAGATTTCAGCTCTTTGTACATGTCCAGGGCTGCGGTTTTGAATGCTCGCGTAGCCTCGGCCCTAGCCTGGGCAAGTAGGGCAGCAGTCCACTTCACTGCAGAACCCAGGAAAAGCGCATGACTCATCGGAAATATCTCTAGGAATTTTAGTGAAAGAGAGAGCTGGGTGCCACAAGTATGAGGGCGAATTGCTTTTTTGCGATGAAGGGCAGTGTATGGTTAGACAAGTATGATTGCGAATTGCTTTTTTTGCGATGAAGGTTTTGACAATTATGATGGCGAATTGCTTTTATTGCGATTAGGGCAAGGTTTGACAAGAATGGTCCTGGAGGGGACGAGTGAGCGAAAATTGTATGGAACGACGAACCTCAGTTGAACATGACTTCCAAACCAGCGCCTGCATAGACGCGATCTTATGAAGCAGATTTAGATATAATCCTCAAATTGCAACTGCCCCTGCTTACGGCGTCCAGAAGGCTGCCCGACAGATCGGAAATGTGACATAAACTTTGGGGTGAAATATATTGGGTAGTCCTGTGCTAAAGTCCTTTTAACCCTAATGGTGATATCGTTACCAGAATCCCATCTCTCTTATGGTTGGTTTGGCACTAGGCTACCAGACATTTCGACTTCGTGACACACGCTTTAGATAATGCTCGAACTGTTAAGTACAAGGACCTTGGTCAGTAAAGCCACATGTAGTCCTGTTTCGGCCGCATGCTGCTTCCGAGTGAGTGACCTAGCGCTTCTAACAGATAAGATGAGATCCCATTCTAACTCCAAATAATAGAATAATAGCCAGTATCAATAAGTTCTACAATCTGAATGCACGGAGTCAATTGAAGCCAGAAGATAGACCAAGCGATAATCTCCATAAATAAGTAATTTGTAGAATGTGGAGAGTAAATTCAATTTCAGCTGGTAGCCCGGAGTTGGCTGCTAGGGGAGTTCCGAGCAACGAGTAACGAGCACAGAATCAGCGTGATCTGGGTGTTGCTAACTTGGAGTCCACTCGAGCTGGGATTTAGGAGTCTATGGGAGTTAGAAGTACGGGCAACGAGGGGTGATACTTCCAGAGTCTCCCACTTGTAGTGAGCAGCATTGTTTTGCTAGAGAAGCTATAGGAGGTTAATCTTCGGATGAGGAATGCACTGGAGCACCACCACATGGGCTCAATATTGATTCTTGCAGTAAAGTCACTTCTCCCCTGTAGCTGGTAATCCCAACAATTATTTACATTCAGCACGATCATACATATTCCCTATCCTTCTCATGCCCAATATCCTCGCCCTCCTACTCTATTGCCTCTGTATCCTTCCGTTTTCCTCGTCGTAATGGAAAGGGTAGACCGTTAGTGAGGTCTCCTGCCTAGATTCGGGTATTGATACGACAACGACGACGGTACGGCTTCTCTCGGGGGTTCGAACATCATCGATAGCATCGACTACATTGAACCGTCGTCATTCAAACAGCAATTAATGACTTTTGTAGCGGAGGGCCTCACCTGCGGGAGATCTTTTGCGTTTCCTAAGCCGCATATTCCAGATAATGAGCAACACTGGAGGAAGGCCGACAAAGACGCTGACGATTCCGATGATTGCTTCGGTGGATATTCTCATGCCTGGTTGTAGGTAGAAGAGTATCCAATAAAGACGGGTAGTTTGAGAAGCGTAAACGTAGAGATAGGTAATTGCCAGGTGAGTTTTATCTAAAGGCGGGTCGACGGAGGATGATTGCAATGCAATCCAAAAGTAGAAGCGGGGGAGGGGAGGTTCAGTTAATAGGCAGGGCGGGGTTTTCATACTTACACAATGAGAAAGGTAGAAGATAGAATGAATTCGGTGCTTCTCGTATAAATGTAGGTGTTAGGTACGTACTAGCATAAACCAGGATAGCTAAAAAAGCAATAGTTCTTACATTCATACGATTATCCCATATAAAGATACATAAGTAGGTGTTAGGTATGTACTGGCATAAACTAGGATCGCCGAAATAGCAAGAGGTCTTGCCTCAGCCCATCTCAGATTAGCGTTTTCCTATTTGATGTCGCCCTACTGATAAGTGCAGGGATACCCACTGCCCGACAGGGATACTATCTGTCCTAGTGGAGTACGAGTGAGAACACCCACGTGCGTCTACAACCACAAACAAAATCGACGTCATGAGACAAGAAAATTATTAGCTACGCAATGCTCCTATACTATTACACTATTTAAACTAATCACACTTATTCATCTCAAAGTCGTATGTTGGACTCATTTTAGGGTACTTATACTTCGTTCCAGATCTTTCCGATTTTGCTTCCATACCCGGGAATAAGGCTAAAGTGTGTACGAGGAGATGGACAAAAATACATAACGACATGAGTGAATGAGAAAACCAAGGCTTATTAGTTAGGACTTACACAGCAGACATGTTTCGAAGACCTCGGGAAGAAATTTGTCCAAACTTATCCAAATGCATATCACGCAGGTCTTTAGGCGTTTCTAAATGGTTTTATGAAACCTTTCCAGCTACCTTGCGAGAAGCCCACCCCGGGAATCTCGATTGACGACCTGGAAGTGAACGCACGTATTTACGTCTTTCTCTAACCGGGGGCAGATGACAACCCTGCTTTCATCTTTAAAGAGCTTTCCAATTACAATAAATCCCACAGAAATTCTCACGGACATAACTATTCTATATACCGGAAGACCAACACACAAAGTCGATCAATAATACCTGATTTGTTAGCGAAACGTTAGGATAGAGACTAACTATGTAGGTTTACTCTGTCTAATGCAATCCAGCCACAGCAAAATTCTCATTCTGCAGGACATTGGTCGGTGAGTATCTTTGCATTCTTGAGCAGTGTGTAGAGAGTTCTGGAATACGGCCGTAAGCGCCGGGAATTCGGTCGATACAATAATGATTCCCAGAAGGCCACTTGTCAGTGACTTCGAAGTCAGAATTATAGGTGTGAGTTGGCTATGTCCAATGTAGTAATGTGATATCCATCAGAGGCAAACATGAACAGTTTTATAGGTTTTCGGTAATGACTGAGATGTGATTATATTTCTATTCCGAACAACCGTACAGACTCCTCGATACCTGCACTTCAAAAATCGCCACAAGATCCTATGCCGTTTGAACTGACCGAATTCACTATTCTCCCCTCCCCTAACTTTCATCACGCGACATTGAATGTGGGTGTTACAAGTATGAAGCGGAAGAAGTCTATTGAACTATCTAAGGGAGAATCCCTATCTATATATACAAGAGAGCCTGGAGCTCGGTGGAAGTCTATGGAAGTCTATGGATTAGAAATATTAGTGGCGAGTGAAAACTCGTATATGAGTCTACGAGTATGAGTTCGCAGTCTGTGAGTCAATTTGGTGACTTCCAGTGTATCGGCGACTTCCTTCCAGGCCATATAGTAACAGTGGGTACGTGACATTCACCGAGCCAGGCCCTGTGATCTACATCAACTGTCCACGTGCAGCTGAGGTTCAAGATAATCCTGCTGATGGCTATCTCTATATAAAGCTTAATTCAAATGGGGCGAAAGTACTACAGCGTCGCCGCTGGTTTGTGGTGACAGTGTGGTGATATGTAATACAACGAGAACCGTCGGCGCAGGCGACATTCCAAGTTGCGGATCAGATTATCGTCAACTATATTAAATATAATCAACAATTCTGTATTCAGAGTAATAGAATGTATCAGTTGTGAAGGATTACATTACCCGCTATAGTTCTGTCTGCATCATCTCTTCAATTCCCAAAAATGAGGAATATCGGGGCAGCCGATTTCGATAATTGTTTTGGTGGACCTTGTCATATTAGGTGGGCAATTTTGATGGTTGAATAAAAAGATGGGTGACAAGCGGGATAAAGTAGTGAGCGGTGGATCTATGTGGCTCTTGGTTGCATCCATCGCTACAGATTTGGTGTGCGGTCGGCTGAAAACCTACATCCATCCACAGCTTGATGAGACAGGTAGCGCAACTAGTGCAATGCTAAGTAATGGATACATCCTCTAGTGTAATGCAAGATTTTTTGGCTGCGCCGCAGGTTAACGTTCAGGAATTCCGTAGTGACGTGCACTCCAATTAACGCTGCCAAAGTGTACGTGTTTAATACAACCCGCATCCAGTATGAGAGTAGAGGCACTGCCAAACAGACAAGAAGGCCTCTTGCTCGATAAACTGTTTGATCTCCAAGTGTACATAGAAAGCTTATTGGCTTTTTAGTTTTCCAGCTCGCTAATGAGCAAGTTGGACGTATTCATTGCAAATAAAGGATCATGAGATGGTCTATTTCAATAGATTGGCAGTTTGAAACCTCGATTTTCAATTGATGAGTACTGTTTCGGGTAAGCCCCAAGAATCAGAACCTTACTAGAACGATGCCAGACTCAGAGGCCTACAACCATACAAAAGCCCTAGACCCTGAGAGGACGCCGAAACACTTTTCGTTGATGCATAATACAAGTAATCATACCCCAGAAATTAGCCTCATACTAGCTTCAAAACTTGCTTGTCGAAGTTCAAGGAACTATGCCCAGGGGATAGGGTACCTGGCATTGCCGGACATAGCAACTCTAGCGACTGGGCTCCGGTACCGATAGGACCACGACCACTGTATGTCTCCGTGCCGGTACACTTCCTGGGGTTCGTACATGGTAATCGCCAAATGCATTGGAGTGTCATCAGTAATGTCTCACATAGCAACAGCATTCAGCTAACCTGTCATGATCCCCTCACCCACTACCACCCGGTCTGTATTGTTCGTTCGTTTCCTCATGCTCCATAACATGAGGAATATCGGTGGAAGCCCGACAATGACGGTGACAATTCCGATGATTGCCTCGGTAGATATTCAGCAATGTAGAGAGAATGTAGAGAGAACTGCACAATATAAAGTAGAGGGGGTTGAATGACGGTAACGGGAGCTGACCTTATAGAATTTGAAAAATGGCGGGAGACAAAGGCGTTTGTCGCAGCCTAGAAATGTTAATACTGCGGAGTAGAGGAATTTATAGGGACCCTCAAGCTCGGCTTTTATTATACGGAGGTGAGGAGGTGGAATAATCGCTGACCAGAGACCACGACGACTTGTACGGTTCCTAGCTTTCCGTTTCCAGAAATTTCTCCGCGCTGTCACAATGTGTGAGACATACCTGTACTAAGATGGCAGGGTTTCTATATAGCCAATTAAAACAAGTTCCATTCGGCGAGGATTCTCCTTTGGTAACCCCTGCAAACCAATCACCATATTTTCTTATTCGACTCTCTGACGTTCAAACGCTCGTTTATGCATCTGAACTACCTAGCAACCTACCACTATGACGGGACGAATATTCCAGAACAGGCACCACAATCACATATCACCTTTACCTTCACAATTAAATAATCTATCCCTTTGCCGTTTTGATTTGTAAGTAGCTGGTAATGGTTGTAGCTATGGGAAGTATTTCAGTTTGTTGATGGCTACTACGAGAAACCTGTGGACAGAAAGGGATTTACTTTGCTTTTGAGAGGCTACACGATGTGGTAGCTAGGATGGATCTCTTTTTCTGAAACATGTGGTGAAGTGCCTGGCTTGTCAAGTGTGCTTACTTTCGCTGAAGGCATCCAGAAACCGGAAACTTCTGATTTTCTGCGTTTGGATGCATAAGTCCGATGTAATCTAATCGCCTTGTCGTACGATCCACCCCGCACTGCGATGGCCAAAACGTAGTTTTAATATTTTAGTATCTCAGGTAGTAACATACAGTTAACTGAAGGTGGATTATCCTAGAAATTTAGTCTCGAGTGAAGACTAGCAGGACTAGGGCCATACTCGAGGCGAAGAGTCCCTTCGATTAAACTCGAGTGTTGCGATATGGGGAGAATCGTGCATATAGGCTAGAGCACAGAGAAGAGAGAAGGAGAAAAACTCGAGATATATATAAGAGAGTTGTGTGTCTTGTGCCCTACTGGGTGTTATATGCAATATCGAGGGGGCGGTGTATAAGTGATGCCTAATGACCCCTATGGAATACTAATTAACTAGTGATCTCAGACTAAGATCCTAACTCCTAGAACCTCATGGAATATCAAACTCATTCATGGGAGCATTGGGCAAAGATCATATCTTCGATTTTGATGCCCCTACAGCTTTCGGATACAATCTCGGAGTTGAAATTATGAAAGGTATATACATTGTAGTGTAGACTTATCCACCGTATTACGATCGAGCCTTAAAAATCATCCAACTCATCGAGGGTTTATGCAAGTACCTTGTTACTGCACTCTCAAAGTCGGGGAGCTGCGGGCTAGTGAATTTGTTCACAGCCTGAGAGCAGTTTCCTTCAGCCTCTTCCACACACTTACCCTCCGAGTTGTTTCATATTATACTCTATCGGGTGGCGCTTATATCATGGATTTCCCCTCTGAGTATCGTTAACGAGTAGTGAGAAGTACAAGACTTATGACTCGCTGTCAGGGTAAAGTTGAACTAGGTATCGCTAGCCCGCTACTTTGTCAGGTTCGTGCCTTGAGCCACACCTTAATTTAACCTTCTGCTAGTGGGCAGCCGCATTCCAGAAATGCACGTGCACGCCAACTTTGAATCAAGCCGCAATGATCAGTGGCAAATTCATAGGGTGCCTATGTCTAGAGTATTTGGAGCCTTATTATTAGGACTATCACCGTCAGCACAATCGGGGGTTTATTTAGTATGCTTTTTCTGTGGTTATGTAATTCCAGACTGCTGTGTTTGTATGCTAAATATGTACCAGTTAGTCAAAGTGGCCGAGGTCGAAGTGAAGACTCCATTGTGTCCTCCATTGGGTGCTTGCTGTTGCAAGTGGAAGGGAATTGCCGTGACTTGAACACTAGGAAGTATTTTCTTGGGGGAATGGACAGGGGTTTGGTAAGGTATGCGAAAGAGATACTTTAAATGTATATGCCATACCCGCAAGCGGGCGAATACAACATAATTACAAAGAAACAAACCCAGACTGACAGATAGACTTCACAGACTCTAGAACAAATAGAATTATAGTTGCTATAATATGTAGGGGAGAACCGTGTGCGTAGATTCTATGATACAGCGAGTAGAGAGAAGGAGAAAGACTTGACTTATATACAGAGAATCATTTGGGAAAACTTTGATGCCTTCACCACTTTGAGTCACTCGCCACTTACCACCACAGAGAAACCTAGATGCAGGCGCAGAGGTTAATGCCCCGGGATCTAAGGGGTTTGGAAGAACTGCTCTCCAAGCTGTGGCGGAAATGGGCAGCATCGAGTATTTTCGTACCCTGTTGGATGCAGGTGCAGACATCAACGCACCGGCAGGACCCTCACGAGGAATAACAACACTTCAAGGAGCCGCAGCTAGGGGTCATTTCGGACTTGTTCTTATGCTTCTTAAGGTCGAAGCCGATTTCAATGCTGCGCCGGCGAGATTCGAATGCAGGAGTGCTCTTGAAGCGGCTGTAGAGCATGGTCGGTTGGATATCGTGCAATTTTTGCTTAATGCTAGCGTAGACAGTGAATATATCAATGGTATGCGTTTTTTAAGAGCTGTAGCGCTGGTGGAAGAAGGGCATTATGCCGTTTCAAAACTTCTTAGAGATTATTCGACCTAGTGGAGGTTTTGGGCAGAGGATCTACTTTTATATTTTCCTTAGTTTTTTAGCGTCATGGTACTTTTAGAGTTGGGTGTTGGCTAGTGAAAGATGAAAGGGTACCGGTTTAAATTTGCGAAGTGATTTTATACAGGTTCGTCGATTAGGATAAATGGTTTAACTCCCGCGGAATTTGTAATGTGTATACCTCGTTAATTGTGATATTGTTGCATGTAATAAACCTTGTTTTCTGGGGTGAGAGGATGGGTTGCTCTAAAGATTGCATACGTAGTGAAGCAGGGGTTCTTTCGCGTCATCGCTGGACATCTCTGTGTTTATGATTAATAATGTGTTATTTTCCAAGCTCTCATCAATGATTCCACCGATGACTAGCTAGTCTCACCACACCCTAGTACTGGAGAAGAATGTCCCCTCCGCACTTCACCCCCGTCCTGTCAAAGCCCCTAACCCTACGTTCCTTTGATATGGTGGTACTAGATACTCAATTTTGCCTTCTCGTACTCATCGCCGCCCATACCATTATCTATCTCTCACCTCCGGTAAACCAGTAATGATTCTACTCCCCTCAATAAGCTCCCACCGTCTGAATATACGTACCAAACCACTTCTCCTGCACTCACCCGGCATTCCGTCTCTCCCCAAAACGGATGAGCTACCCAACATCTTTACATACACCGCCAGGTATCGAGAAAGAGGAATACCATATTTCGAGTGCTTTGGTGTGGCGGGCTGGAACTGGGCCTCGACAGTGATGGCAAGGGTGGAAAGAGATCAAACGTGAGAAATGCAGGATTGCGCGGACCACTCAAAATCAGACTCCTATGTAGCCGTCTGCGCGGTACTCTCTCTGTACTATATACTTTCTAGTACACTAATCTATACCTACTTATAGACCACCAAGTTAGTGTTTGGTTAAGCTGATTATCCAATCTCCCATAGCTTGCGTCAAACTATCCATGTTATTTCTCGCCATACATGCTGTGCGGTACAGATCCCTCCCATATTCTGAGCGTGCCATGAGAATTCTACCCTGCGTACCATTCCCTAGATGAACAGCGTCGGGAATGAAGACTGTATTCTTCTTAGAACTGATCTCTATGACAGTCGTGCGCGGCAGTCCTTGTTTTGCCCTCAGAGTATGTTAAGCGGAGTGAGTCGGTAAGAACTGATAAGAGGAGGCGGCGGCCCAAGGAATCTGTCAAATAAGCTGCTGTTCCTTATTCCCTACACGTTTGGTTTGCTACGATTTATTACGCTCCCTGTTCTAGACGCCGATAAACTCTACCAATTAATCGGGAACACAGAACAGCTCAGCCTAACATTGACCCGACCGATCAACCTACAAGGCTAAAAACTGCAACACATTTTAGGAAACTGAGCGTGTTTGGGAAAACGTCGAGGAGCAAAGTATAGATTCTCATGTATAGTGAGAATACTACGACGAGAACTAGCTCATAGACTCTAGCGGCAGAGCATGCAAAATGTTGCAGAAGATGCATGAGTATCGCACTGATGTCCGGGGATCGGGTAATCCCATTGAAGCCGGGATTACCGGTGTACTGTGGGGACCCAACTATACTCTATATATGAGTACTGTACTACGTGATAAGATGATAATCGGGTACTTTAATAGCTCTAAAAGAGAGTTTATGATTTCGCGGCTGGCACAATACTGGTCCCGTTGCCTTGTTTTGGCCAATCAGTGGGTCGCAGTACCTTGTTTGGCTAATGCCAAATTGCAAACTCTGTCTGTTTTTGGCAAGTTATACTTTTGATGTGCGGGGAATCTTTTATCTGCGTCCTCAATCGTTGCTCGATTTTAGTCGAAAAAATGTAAAATTCAACAGATAAGCTTTCGTTAAAACAGTTGGATAATACCGCTGCTCCAAACTTCATTGCTGAATAAGAGGCTCATGTTGTGGAATGACACAATGGTGGGGTGCAACTACCCTACTCTAAGTTCACGGAATATTCCGAGACCACCATGGATCATAGGCGCTCACTCATTTGGTAAGTTACTTTATGGAAGGAACCGTGAACGTAACTATCAATGGAAAGAAAGTGCCAATCTCTTGGTTAGTGGATTCCAGAAACTTCGAGAGATATCAACCCCCATGTGATGCGGCTCGATTCGTGCACCCTAGGGATTTGAGTTGGCGAAACGAGGAGCCAAACGTTTAAGTAGTTACTTGACCCCGGTTGGATCGCTTATTCGTCTGGTGCGGATAAGAGGAGGTAATCGAACTAGCCAATATCAACATGACCTACCTGATATGATGTAGTCACTCATCCATGTAGAGTACATTGCGACAAGAAACCTACGTTTACACAGCTGAACATTGCGACTCACTGTAATAGTGGTATTCTCAGACTACACCCCTCAAGTCGAGACTGGTAAACCACTGGCAACGACGAGTACGAGTAGTGGACGTTTCTTACAATCGAGAAGGTTCATGCATGAGTGATGGCTTATGCCTCTGATATACTAGTCGGCTTGTAGTCGGTGAACAAGACTACAACTGCATGCAATCTTATGCAAATGACACGTATGCTCTATTATCTAGCAATGCCACTGAATTTCGACATAGGCAAGCACGTGTTAAGGGATTGTGGGAAGTCTGTCCACTAGGCTACCGCACGTGGCCTTACTACGTTCTGCTAGCTTACGATGTTGATTAGTTCGTATGTATGTACCACTAGTGTAGCACGTGGGAGATCTGAGTCGTACCTTATCTCAACCTCTTAGCGTACACCGATACTCGTCGAAATGAATATGATGTCACTAAACCTTGACTGTCAACCTGTCATTTGCATCCGTTCCTAAAATATCGTAGCCATAAGAATCAGGCGGTTAAACACCCGATTCGCCCCTTCTGAAACCTGTCTGTGGTAGGCTAAATATCGAAAATTGTATCATTCGGCGAATGGATTAATTATCAGGCAGCTGTCAGAGGGCAATGTTGTCGATGGATGAGATTAGATAAGATGGATTAGATAGCTGCAAGTAAACGGGCGGCTGTGTTGCCATGCGATCGTTGGCACGGGTACCTGCAGCACCGGTAGATCGGATCTTCATGCATGTGCAGGGATATGTATAAATAGTAAACTGTGATTTACAGCAGTTTCGGGCAGTTCCAAACTTGCCGAGTACTCAGAAGTAATGCTCTAGGGACTACCGGAGAAGTTAAATTTACCTCTTTAACTCCTTAGACACTCTACTTCCGTGGAAATATTGTGATAAGCATGTCGAGCTTTCGTCATTTAGCGTCTACTAAATAGAGATTGACAGGCACGCGATGTTTATGACAGGAATCCCAAACCGTCACCACCGAGTAAGTTGTCCTCCTACTAGAGAATGTAAAATGTAACATGTACCGCAGCTTTGCTGCATAGAATTCCCAAGAAAGTTGACAATCGTGTTTATTGTGGGGGAAGCTCCAGCTTAGTGAAACAATACCAATTACAATACGGTCTACCTTTCACCTCCAGCATGTGACTCTCAGTATAAAGACTTGCGACCATGATATAACGACTAACACTTGTTCTAAGGTTGCTTAAAACTACACCAGGAAAATACATGAACCTGGTTCGACCTTCTTGCCAATCAGAGTTCGTCAACGACAGACAAACCTTGAAGGCAAGATGAGGGTCATAATACCTGCTTGTGGCAACGGAAACAGCCTCACAGCACTTAGAGAAAATTGTGGAGTACATAGGAGGTCGTATACTTGGAAAGGCGGAAGAAATTCCCCGCCATCTTATAGCTACGTAGCTACAATGATGTAGAGTACATTGTGATCTGCTGCATCACCCCTATGACCTATTAATCTGAGCAGGGCCTTCACGCCGGTTCACGCTATGTACACTGAGACGAAACTATTGCTTCAGATAGAAATCTTCACGCTAGTGTAGCGGCCAGTAGAAGGGTAGATCACATACCAATATTCCACATACCCGGAGATTCTCTGTATATATTTCGAATCTTTTTCCATTCCTCCGCTCCACGTCACAGACTGCACGCACATGGTTCTCCCTTCCATATCGCAACAATATCACGACTGAAGACAGGTACCGAGTGATACAAAATGACACTTAGGCACTAGATGGCGATGTATAGGTGCCGAATTCGCCTTCGTTTTATCTACCGCCATGACAACTATATTGACGGCTTGCCCGTTGAGCAGTAAGAGATGTACGAGGTAGACTAAGACACGAGGTATCAACTGTACACTCAATCTCGCCCGTCTAAACAGGTTTCCTATCACGTTGCTTCACCTCAAGAAACCCATATTCGCCAGGTGGCCAGGAGTAGGTATACTGGGTACCATAGTCTCTTATCCAGTCGCACACTACTCTGCCGTGCAAGATCTTGCAGCCCATGCTTTCATTGACATCCATGGCAATCCCAATTTCCCCTAGTCAATTCTAAGGGAAGATGGCAATGTGTAGTGAAACTAGAGTGTCATAATGAAGTGAAAACATATAGAAACCGGACTCATATATAAGGAAAAGCGAAGGGGGCTGTTAGGCTGAGTACTGAAGGACTACCAAAGATCAAAGGGGTATGTGGGAACATGATGTCTCCTGCGGCAGATGGTTGCGGATTCTTTGACACACGAATCACTGTATTAGGAGACAATGAAAATGATTCATCTGGCCGGCATTATATCGACTTATAAATTAGCTAGCTCGTTCTAGTTGCATTGGCTACTCTACTAGGTCTTATTCTAAAAAACCAGTGTTGGCCGACTGACGTGGCTTCCTTTGGATTGACCCGACCCACAATCATGTCCCTTCCTTGGAATAGGCCTGGTTCGATACGAACATTGGACATTTTGGAGATTGGGAAGCTCAGTAGCTTAACCATCACTCTGGATCTGCACAATATTTGTCATGGCGATCCAGGTCAACATGATATCCGGTCGCACTTAAACAAATGACCAATCATGTGATCAGATGTCTTCCAAACGTATCAATGTGTTGTTCATGTAACGTCTCACGAACAGTGATCGACTGTCCGATGACAAATACCTTCCGTTGACGAACCCATAGGTTGGGTAAATCAGTTGTCATGGCTGCAGCCGCTAACAATAGGCAAAGCTAGCCTATAGATCGACACTAGAGGGTATTTACTATCGCATGGTCAGTGAGTGTGCGGGTTATTTTTGAAGTCGGTAGTTCTAAAAGTAAGCTAAAATATGTAGGAACTAGTATATTGCCCATCTTTTGAGCTCTAGAAGCAGATATATACATACATGAACATAAAAAAACAGGTATGTGTTGCGTGTGCGTATACTTAGCATTATTACGAGGAAAGGTGCATCGTGCTAGCGTTGGCATCAACATCTGACTAGGCAGGACATATCACTCGTCTTTACAACTTTCCGCGATTTTAGTTACTCTATACACAACTAGCGTCACATAACTGCCTACATGCTATTTCGATCCACAAATATTACATACTCCGCAACATACAATGCCGAGTGAGAACCATGAAGTTACACAAACAGCGTCGGAGCCGACCACAACGCCAGCTACTCTTCTAGCTTGCTAATATGGTTCCTTTGAAATAAATTTGCTGTTGGTGTGTTAAAGTATCTTGTTTGCTGGTCGTTAACCTTTTTGCACTTTACAAACATTTTGTTTACTACGAAACAAGTTCCTGGAACGACTTAGGTTGCCAGCGGGGTAACTACTCTAGACGTCGGACCAGTGCTCAACAGTGATACCAGGTGTGCGTTGTCCTGTGAGGCGGTAACGTAGGATTACGGAGACAACAAAAAGTTTGGCAGAACTACGCTAACTGAAACAAGAATGTACGGAAGGCGACCATTATGCACTCAGCTTTAAACAGCAATATGGTCTGTAAGGGATGTAATGTTTGCGTGGGGTTGTCAGAAGAGCGAGCAATATGCACTCAGGTAAACTGGAAAAGAGCAATATGACTGGCACAAGTACGGTAAGTGCATGGGGTTTTCATCTACATACCGTACCTGAGGGGAACTCCGAGCGTCAATTATGCACTCAGGTAAACTGCGAGTATAACATTTACCGTATCAGACCACTGTTCAACGCTCCAAATAGTCCTGCACCAGCCCCAACGCGGGTATTAGATGCGACGAGCGGACATTGCCTGGCAATATTCAGGGAACTGTATTGGCTTGAAGATAGTCTCTGAATCCTGTAGGCAAGTCGAGAGTGGTGCGTTGTCATGTTGCAATTCGTGGAAGCATTTGCTTTTGTAACCTCGCAGCAAATGCACAGGGTTACCTGAGGCAATCGCTGCAGCTTTTGCGTACGCGGCTCGTAAATGCGTTGATATCATTGGCTCCCTATCTTGACCTGAGGCTCATTCCTGAATACAAAATTCCTAAATCGGCAATAGCATCCGGAAAACTGGAGCCGTTGTGTGACGTGAATCAGGTAGCTGTCGACCTGACTGCATGAAGGTGTGCGCTGGCATGCTGTTTACTACGACCAACGAAATTTTCTTTCACAGCGCGAAGCACTCATTGGACCTTGGGTTGAGATACTAAAATTGTTTCGGAAGCGTAATACTCACCTATGAGGCTTTAGGAAGAAGGATTTGTTTCCCGCCGTGCCCTTCGACAGTACCGTGTTTTGTAGTGTTCGCTCAGAATAAGTGATTGCACGCTGGATACTCACTTGGTTGAAATGAAAACATTGATAAGCACTCATAGGTCATAGGGTATTTACATTGAAAGAAGGTCTTAGTATGTCGCTAGTATTATCGATTGTGAACAGACAACACTGGCCAAACATACGAAGTTACCCTGCTGTGAAATTTGCTTGCCAGCTACAACTATTGCTAGGTAAGAGCTTCCCCGGCTGATTTCATGAACGTAAATGCCGTGGTGCTATTTTCGCGTTGAATCAGTTATATATTTAACTTGACCTGGCAGCAGCGTAACTTATATGTACATTGGGAAATTTGGTCTCTAGTAAGCGGAGATAGAGGACCATTTCTGACGTTGATTAATATTTTAGACCTGGCTCGTTTATTTTGGTGATATCCAAAAAGTGAACCTTAAATAATAACGTGATTGGGAGAGCGGGTCTGCATAACCACTAGCAATCTCATGTTTGTGACATTTAACGGGTCCAGGATATGAAGCATGCGGTCCTTGGAATAAAGAAGAAATAGTTTTTGTCGGAAAGAATAATTCCCCTTAAGAATCGTTAGAACAACCATTGAAAAACATATATGAGGCACGTGACCAAATCCGAAATTTGCAGCACTCGTTTCTATGGCCTCGGCCCAGGCTCTTGGAGTGGTGATTGGCGATTGGCTGTGAACGATTATTAAGCATGTCATGTGATACACGTTTGGAATTTGGAATTTTCATAAAATTATGTAGAATCATGCATCACATCACGTGCTGTACTCCATAGTACCCATCCATCATATACTTCATCACGCCAAATATACTTGAGCCTAAACCGAGGCCATCGTTTCTAAGCCGTGGTTCCGAAGTGTGTAGGGGTCTCATCACCTAACTGGTATCATGACGAGTCCTTGTTAGCAAGGTGAAACGTCTCAAAATGTCAGCATCTGTGAATTGGAGGCTAGACTATGGACTCCGCTGATCTTCTTTCAAATTCTCCGGATCCCTTGTTAGATTTCGAAGGGTCCCATCATTCCTTTAAACCGTGTTTAGAACTCCAGGACGCATGCACACAGATTTTGGCAACTGCCCCCGAAACCGGATGCATTCATCGGAATCGTATGTGCGTCAAGAGTCACTACCTAACCCCTGCCACATTCTCGCGGGTACATCTACGCTAGCGCACAAAGATTTTGGAACCTACCAATGGCATCTCGACTACCCTCGTCACGCAGGTCTCAGAATACAAATCTTGGCATTTTGCGAACATCTCCTATGCACAAAGATTTTGGAACCTACCAATGGCATCTCGACTACCCTCGTCACGCAGGTCTCAGAATACAAACCTTGGATTCCGCGAGCCTCTCCTATGCACAAAGATTTTGGAATGTACCAATCACATCCGGAGGCCCCAAAAACGCAATGCAATCCCCGCTAGCTGCCAACCCGCACATGCAGAAAGATTTTGGAACCTCCCAATCACATCAGACCATCTTTTTTGGAGCGCCGATTTCATACAACACAGCACCACATCACTGCCCCATGAGTCGCTCGCAATGGACACCTTAAGCACGCAGATTTTGGAATTAGCCAGTAACATCCTGTCCATCCTTATGGCAGATTTTGCAACCTGGCAATCACTCCTTCCCGCCGAATATCTTATTAGCTGGTGTCGCCCGGCAGCATAAGACAACCCTCTCTTACACATCTCAGAGTTGATCCGACATAGATCGCAACACACCCGGCTGTCGAACACCTCGAAGTACATCACGATGGTAACCGATAATACTAGCCCGGCCAGCAGCATAGGACATCACAGCATGCTTGGAAACGACGATACTTTTTAGATACGACCACGATATCATAAAGGAAACGGACAACACTCCAGATCCCAAAGATTTACGACAACAATTAACAAAAAGGGACTGATAAAATACGAGATTATCCAACACTGAAATGATAAGAAGTAATCAAGACGGAGGCTCCCAATCTGGCCCCTAACTTCCGCAAGTTTTCATTCGACCACTAGTACGACATCCATATTATCTGTTTACCTTTGGGATCCCTTTCTATTGACCTGCTGACAGTGTACTAGGCGACGGTGTTGATTGAGATTATCCTTTCGGGAGAACCCTTTGTTCTTACGATTACACCCTTCAACATCGCAGAAATATAAATCCGGCATGTTAGGTAGGCACTCAGGGTGTCTAGTCTCCACATGTCTGCGCAAAGCTTTGAAAGATTCACCGCAATGGGAACATTTATGTTTCTTCGTCGGACGAGGAGAGGATTTAACCCTTCAAAACGGTTCAGTCAGAGATTGAACTAAGGAGCCCGACGATGGTTCTTACTGATTCTTGTCCGAGTGAATTTTACCAGGGTTATTGACGCCAGTATGTGGTACGCAAGTTTCTATATACTCGCTACTAGCACTGCTAACTGGATATTGATGAGATGCTATAGTTGGCTGAAGCAAGCCATATCCGTATGGACTAACGCTATTGGTTGTAAATGTGGATTCACCACGGAACGATGAGGGATACTGGGACGAAGTTTGTGTTTTCATGTGGTCGTCGTGGCTGACATGCCATCGGTAAGTCTTCCTTCAAATTTTGACATTCACGCATCGATGTGTGGGAGCTTACACCATAGAACAATTTCGCTTAGAAGCAGAAATACCCTCCGAATCCAATATACCCTCCATATAATATGATCCCGTTATGCTATCGGCTACGAAAGTGGGTTCACAGAGGAAAGACGAGGGATGCTGAGACGCAGATCGTGTTTCGGTGTGATCACCATGGCTCAGATGCCGACTAGTATAATATCGGTAAGTCTTCCTTCAATCTTTGATATTACGATATGTGCACATGTGTGGAAGCTTACACGATGGTTGAACTTCCCTCCGAAGTAAAAGTTACCTTCGAATCTAAAATATCCTCCGAACCCAATGATCTCCTAATGCTACCGACTGCGTAAGTGGGTTCATTAATGAACGGCAAGGGATGCTGGGGAAAATCTTGTGTTTCCATATGATTTCTATGGCTTTGATGCGGACTGACATGACATTGGTAAGCCTGCCATTAACCTTTATCATGCACACATCGATGTGTAGGATCTTACGCGATGGCAGCAATTCCCTCGGAAGTTGTAGCTCCCTCCGAATACAGTATACCCTCCACACTCGATGATCCGTGCGCACTCGATGGTCCGTCCGAACCCGACATCTCCGAGTCCAAAACTTCAGAAGCCAATATCTCCGCCGAGCCCTCCGAAGCTAGTAGATATTGCCCATTCTGCTCGTACGCAACATGTTCCCTACACGATCGGTAACTATAGTCTACAGAAGGGTTATGCGACAGGAAGCCCTGTGACAGAGTCTGTATTGTCAGCAGCTAAAGCCTTCGCGTTCTGTGATCCAATGGACGAAAGACGATGCAACGTACTTGGGGATGGGCCATCGGCGGCGCATTCTGGTAAGTGTCTACACGATACAACTACATGGTGGCGAGATCAGACTTTAGATGGGGGACTGAGAGCATTTGAGTCACTTACTCTATCGTGAAGATCATATGGAGCGATATCCACTCCACCATCCATCGTTTTATGGTCGCCCGAAACAAAAATTCCTTGTGGATGCGCTTGTCCGAGCTTCAAGTCAAGTCCTTGGTCGTTACTCTGGTCACGGTTGATCTGCTTCCGGTCCGCAGTCATGTTGATGTTCGAGCGATTGAGATGCAGTGTGTGCTAGAAGGTGATAGTTGGAAATGTTGACGCTTACTTTATTTTTATGAACTTTTGGGATTTTGCTTTGCACGTTGTGATGGACTAACCTTCCTGCCAATATTGTTCCCCATCATGGGTTTCTGGATTGCTGGCCAGCCAGTAGGTGTGATTTCCGGTCATTTTGCAACCCTGAGGGGATGCTTTGCATACGTACCCTGACGGAATTTCAACAAAACCTCATGTGCACAGCACCCTGTCCGTCAACTGCATATTCGAGGGTAGGTCTGGGGGCCTGGTTGGTGGGAGTGATGTTGAGGGTGGTGTGTTGTGCGCTGGCTGTACATAAAATCCAGAACTGCAGGGGGGAAACCAAACCTAACCTTTGGTTTAAGGGAGGTGGCAGGCTTCGACTGGATGAAAGAAATGAGAGATCCAGCTGATTAGTGTAACCAAACATGTATCGTTGCTTTTATAAATCAATTGCATTGCATTGCAACTGCCTGACTTGTGTTTGTTCAGTATGTGCTTCTATCGGTACGTTTATTTTGCTCTCAGTGATGTCGCAGTTGGCAGATAATTTTGAATGGCGAAAGCCTGAATACCAAGTAGCAAGGACTTATCCACAGCATTACTTGAATATTTTCGCAGAAGTATACCCAAAAACTTAGCGGTCAAACAAGAGATGAACCAGCCTGTGGTTTGTTTTTGTTTCAATGGCAGCTTAGTTATTCCGGCGGAAGTCATTTACGGCTCTCTTTAGCTCGAAACTCTGACGCATACCCAGTGCAGTATGAAAGTGTTCGAAAGTACACAACCAGAATTAGTGGATGCATACATACCTACGTTCTTTCCCATAATAAGCATGAAACTAGCACCGAAGTGGATTCAAAATTAGTCTTAGCATCGGATCGATACGCTTCAAACACGGACATTCCTACCCTGCCTTTCCAAAACGGTAGTTTAAACGTTTGTGTCACGTGCCAGGGTTGGTGGTGCCACCTTTCACATCGCCCCCACGGTACCCCGCACGCACCTTGAACCGACAAGCCTTCACACTAACATCTCTCCTCAGCAAGGTATTCAGAACATTTTCCTACAAGGGAACTACCAATTTATATTTTAGGGCGTCCACAGACGTTCACTATAAGACGAAAGCGACAGAATAAGCGTGCAGAGTTTTATACCTCTATGGTAGATGAGTTTGGAAGAGAGTGCGAGAGTATTAACCGAAGGTACGTAAGGATATTGCTAGTTACTGAGGTTCGTCACTAACCTTGATACGTGTATTTATATCCGATATCTTTTGTAAAACATCTACTTTCAATGGTAACTAAATAAGCATGGTGGTTGCAGGTTACCCTTGACGCTTGGGAAATACACCTATTAGATGCAGCCTGTTTGCTAGTGCTGAATAGTGAATCTATAAATTTAGAGAACATCCCGGGTATTCCGCCAAACAACTCTAGCCTTACAACCTGTTCCTAGTTTCCACTTCTTCAACTATCTCAAAATCAATACCCTCTCGAAGAGAAAGATGGCTTCTGAACGTGAAACTACTGTGGCTCAATGGGAATCCTTTCGGGCAGAAATGCACACCCTGTACTTGGCGCAAAATAAATCTCTCAAGGACGTTATGTCGTATATGAAGGGAACATACAACTTCAACGCTACGTAACTGCCCCACAAGCTTTACTTCAGCACGAAATGGCTGACTGTGCCATAGTAAGGCCCAATATGAACGCTGGTTTAGAACCTGGAAATTTCGCAAAAATTTAAAACCTCCAGAGTGGGAATTCGTTTCTAACCGAATCCAAAAACGAAAGCTGGATGACGATAAGGAAAGCATGTTATATGTCGATGGCATCGAAATCCCTAAAAAAAGAGTTAAGAAGGAGACAACGCGGTATTCCCGGCCGGTCTTTCAAGCCGGCGACTCAGGTAATATTCAATGTACTCATATACAAATGCTAGCGTTGTACTAACATCCATTAAGATGTAAGGCATCAAACCCCAGATGGAATTTTAATCCGCACGCCGCTTCAGCAAGCCCGTTCACCGTTTCAGCAAGCCCAGTCACCGCTTCTACTAGCCCAATCACCGCTTCTGCTAGCCCAATCACCGCTTCTACAATTTCGCTCACCGCTTCTACAATCTCGTTCACCGCTGTTGCAACCTCGCTCGCCGCTTCTGCAATCTCGTTCACCGCTTCTGCAATCTCGCTCGCCGCTTCTACAATCTCGTTCACCGCTTCTGCAATCTCGCTCACCCCTTCTGCAACCTCGCTCACCCCTTCAGCATGCCCAATTCACCTTCAGTTTGGAAGATCTTCCTTGGTTTCAATCTCAGAACCCTGCTGAGCCTCAAGGTAATTATAATGTCACGCTGAGTCTTTAGATCCCCACTTTGGATGCTAATAGAGACATAGTTAACTTCGGCCATGACTTGAATGCTATGGATGCAAGCAGACGAAGCGCTCTGACACCGGAAAATCTAAGAACCTACGTGCCCCGATTGGACAACCTTCCTTGGCTCCGATTCCAGAGGCTATTTGAACCTCAGGGTAATTTATATCGCTTTGCTCACGCTATCAAGCTAATATATGGAACAGTCAACTTCGATCCCAACTTTGTTGATCAAATGTTCAATCCCCGTGTTCATCAGGCCTTCGGCAACATTCTATCCTCTCCAGATACGGCTCTCCGAAACCTCTCAATTCCAGCCTTGTTGGCACCAGCGATTCCACTTAGATCAAACGATAGTGCTACACTGCAAGTAACATCCTCCCTGTTCTCAGGGCTTGTTCCATCTTCGGTGGGACGAGACAGCGTGGAGTTCATTCCGGCCGTCCATTCCCGATTGCAGGCAGTTTCACTGGAGCTGAGTGAGGGGGAGCACCTATCGAGCATCCACGCTTTACTTGGGCCCCTCAATAAAGATACCTTTTCCCAGTTCCTCAAGTATGCAGCATTTCTCTCATCCAATAACATGCTGGATGCAGCCCAATGCGATAAAATTGTGCGATGGATTATCGATAATAACAATCATTCGAATCTTCGTGCATTTTTCTCGCAGGATATGCCCACTATCAATGCATTTGCGAGAAGTATCTTCGAAAGTGCACTCAGGCTTCGCGATACGGAGGTTGTACGAATCCTATTGGCATTTGGGGTGGACCCAAGTCCTCCCACAAGAATGGATGGGAAGACACCCCTCCAGCTGGCGGCAAGGACCCACAACACGCAGCTGTTTAAGATTCTGTTAAATGCGGGGGCAGACGTCAACGTACTTTCAGCTGGTAGGGTGGAAGGATGCGCACTCCATTCCGCAATGTGGGGTGGCCTCGAGATGGCTGAACTGTTGTTGAACAAAGGCATCCACGTCGATCTCCTAGGACGTATACACTGCAGCAGAACCGCACTTCAGGCAGCAGCGGAACATGGGAAGACTGGACTGGTTGCATTTTTATTGGGCGCAGGTGCAGACGTCAATGCTTCAGCTGCGACTAGTCTGACTGCGACAAACCAAACAGCCGGGGCCACAACGCTTCAATTTGTGGTAAACCATTTTGACATAGTAGGGATTTGTTTGAACCTGGTTCAGTATCTTGTGAATGCAGGTGCTAATGTCAATGCCCTACCCTACTGGAATCCAGACCAATACGACGATTACGTCACCGATGAACCTGACACTCGATACGGCATAACCGCTCTCCAAGGTGCAGCCGCGAATGGCGAAGTTGACATAGTCCAAATGCTACTAGACGCAGGAGCTGATGTTAACGCACCTGCAGCTGCTGGGCCATATGGGGGCAAAACCGCTCTACAGGAAGCTACCGCCAGGGGAAATACTAAAATAGTCCAGCTACTGTTGACCGCAGGAGCGGATTTGAATGCACCGGCCGCCAGCAATCGATCGACTGGAAGAACCGCGCTGCAGGCCGCCACTGAGAAAGGCAATGTCGAACTTGTGCAGATCCTGCTGAGCTGGGGTGCAAATGTCAATATTCCTGGATGTTCCGCTCTCCCTTTCGCTTCCGAATCAAAAAAAGGCGTGCAGCTTGTCTCAATACTCCTAGCAGCAGGGGCAGATGTCAACGCCGATTCGGCCGGTCGAACAGCGCTGCACGCCGCCATTGAGACAGGCACCGTCGAAATTGTTCAAATGTTGCTGAAAGTAGATGCAGATGTCAATGCTCTTGGAGGTCTTGTTCTGTCCTTGGCGACTGAATCGAAATTTCGCTTGGAGCTTGTGCCGATTCTGTTGAATGCTGGTGCCGACGCCACCACCGAGCATGGGTCAGTTGCACTTGTTTCAGCGGCTGGACAAGGCTCAGTTCATCTCGTGGAACTCCTACTGGCTGCGGGTGCAAATGTCAACTCCAAAGCTCTCGAAGCAGCTATGTCCGAAGGACACGACGATGTAGTAGAAGTCCTAAGGAATGCTGGCGCATGTTTTGATGCCTACCGGTCTGAATATGGTGACACGTCTTTCTCTCAAGCTGTATCCCAAAATAATATCTATCTTGTTCAGAAGCTACTTGCCGCCGGTGCCAGGATCAATGAATACTACCCTGCTGACACTTGCCCGGACGATAAATGGGTCTCCAACGCGCTTCCGCTAGCTGTTAAATATAGTGAAATTGAGATGGTTCGAATTCTGTTAGATGCAGGGGCAGTTATCGATGCGAGTGCTATAGATATTGGTAGATATAATGAAGACGCAGAAGAAGACGCAGAAGAAGACGCAGAGGAGCCCGATATCGATGACCTGGGAACAACTGCCCTCTTAACCGCCGTACTAAATGACGAAGATGAGCTAGTTAACATGCTGATCAATGCCGGCGCGAACGTCAACGCCAGACCACAGCCATTTGGAGGATGGACAGTACTCCAGGCAGCGACAAAGAAGGGCAACATTGAACTTGTCCGGATCTTGTTGAGCGTGGGAGCAGAAGTCAATGCAGAACCCCACACTGACCGTGGGAGAACTGCCCTCCAAGCAGCAGCTACAGAAGGCCATATCGAGCTTGTACGACTTCTTTTGGACGCCGGTGCGGATGTCAACGCCCCTGCTGCCGAGTCACGTGGGGTGACAGCACTTCAAGGTGCTGCAATTCAAGGCCAACTTGGAATAGCACTCATGCTACTTAAAGCCGGTGCCAATCCTAATGCGCCAGCCGCGAAGTTCGACGGAAGAACGGCTCTCGAAGGTGCGGCAGAACAAGGACGGCTAGATATGGTTCAATTGTTGCTTAATGTTGGTGTCGACAGAGTCGGGAGTGATGGGAAAAACGCCGAGAGAGCAAGGGATTTAGCTCTGAAGAATGGACATGCTGTTATCGCTAAAAAATTTGAACTTGGGCGGTTTCGTTGAACAGGGCGCGTTAGACGGGGAGTTTTTCTTTGGCGGGTGATGGTGGATGGATCAGGATGTTGCTTTTTTGTCAGGCATGATTTAGGATTCCTAGTTGGTGGATCAAAATGTTCTTTTAGTGAATACCAGCGGGTGGGGTTGGAGAACCGGTCTTAAAATGGAGGAACTATGGTGACATAAGAGGTTATGAGGCGTTTTGGTGTCTTTTTTTGTGCAGCTTCAATTGTTTCAATTTATTTGTTTGTCATCAGTTATTTGTTTGTCAGTACAATCAGGGGAATGAGTGATGTTGTATTCTTTTGAGCGAGATGTTGTAAGCCCTAACTGACGAAACGAAAGCGATTTGACTGAACCGATTTCTCTTTCCTTCCTATATACCCTTTGAGGACTGGTTCATTTGTGGAATATCCCCCTGTGTGACATATCCCGATCCAAAGTTGGCTACTATTTTGAACCTTTACAGTTAAGCCATTCTCGCTTTCTTCCGTACCATTTCCACTCCAAGGTATTTTAACCTGTACATCTATACAGTTCTAACCTTTTCCGTATGTCGTTTCCGTCCCTTTCAAACATCTTAGTAGTGCCCACTATCTTTAACAATCCTTTGTTAGATTCCAATCACTTTACAATTCTCACACATCCCCGGTATTGTGGTTTTCCGGATGCTCTCATACTTTTACCTCACTTGTCTCATCATGGAGATGTGACATCTCCGACTTGTTTACTATAGTTTTTCAGGTGGATCATATTTCTCGGGTTTTCAAGTAGGCAGGTGTGCTACAGCATTTACGCTTGGGATGGCGGTGACGACGGTAATTCCGTGGCGAACATACTTGAGTAACCTTAGTAACTAACAACTTAATTAGTCACACCACAATTAGACTCCACTCCATAGCTATCCCGTACTTAAGTATGTAAGGACCTAGGTAGACAAGACAACAGAACCCACTTCGCAAGCACCATATGCGGCTTTCCACGCCTTTCCTAACCCGGTAAAGATATTCGCTGCATAACGGCCCCAAACCAGTTGTTTCCGCCTACATCCGCAGAGTACTCAGCACATGACCAATGAAGGAAATGCACCCCAACACTCTCGCTCTTAATCGCGCCGAAAATCTTTGCGGGTAAGCTTTGTGATGCGAAACTGTCTTTGCCATGCAACTCAGTGGAGGAAAAAATACTAGCTACCACCGCCCGGATGTGTGCAAATGCTATTGGAGGACATACATTACTTTGTATTCTAGTGGAGTTATGCAGTTTTGATCCGTGTCCCTCTGAGTTATAGCACGACATTGTGAAGAAGCATAACTTATTCGCAGAGAATAGAATTGAAGTTGCACACGTTACGCACTTGCAAGTATACCGTTATACGTTGACATATGAACAAGTTCCGGTATCCACCCGTTGAATTTTCAAGTCTTATCATCGTTAGATAACTCTAAGATTGGGCCTTAACTACTAAATAATCATCCTATTTGAAAATGTGGTCACTAAACTTTTAACGCTTCGCCAAGAGCATTATAATGGGGTCCGGAGACTTCAATGCTCAGCAGATATTCATTAAAATCTTGACGTATGACTATTACGCGGCTGTCATGATAAAGTTAACATGTGCGCTACTTTTATCATCCCTTGATTCTAGTACTAGTATCGTGGTCACAGCCATTCAAATGTGAACTCATATATCGAAACTCCTGCTATATTATCTGTGGAGGTTCTCAACCGTTATCAGTGCGAAGCCCATTTGCCTGTACTAGGAAATGCCTGTGGGGTGGACTGTGCGTATAATCAGGCATGGAAACGGTCCGTCCGGACTGAAGTCATTTGGGGGACTAGCGTGTAGTCCAGCCCGGGCCACAGCTTTCGACGCCCTAGGGCGTCCAGTTCCCAAATATCTAGGACTAGGGTGGTGCTGGCTGATGTTACGATATGGAAGTTGGGGAGAACCGTGTGCGTGTATTCTATGGTACAGAGAAGAGAGAAGGAGAAAGACTCGAGATATATACAGGAGGCATCAGCCCCTGCAGCCGTGACCGTGTATCAGACC
>Ga0307512_10001114_pt1 | contig 39042 bp, 34 predicted proteins | sample 14_EM_MG_FD_200267 | JGI IMG/M metagenome (GOLD analysis project Ga0307512, IMG submission 200267) | Populus trichocarpa ectomycorrhiza microbial communities from riparian zone in the Pacific Northwest, United States - 14_EM | ecosystem: Host-associated > Plants > Roots > Unclassified | place...
CCATTGGGATGCCATTTGCTTGCTGGTATCTATAATCAACATATTGGCAGCCTTGATGGGCAAAAGAGAAAGCGACATGGTCCCATCCCCAGTCTGAAAATGAGTGTCAACAGAGCGTCAACAATTTTGGGTGTTGCATCGTGTATAATCCAAGGGCTGTGATACGGCATTTATCCATAATCGAAATATTGGCAGCCTGTATAGGTAATATCATGTGTGTCGATACTGCTACACCTCAAATTGAGTGTCAACAGAGCATCAACAGATTGTCAACAGAGCATCAACACAGCGTCAACGGATTGTCAACAGAGTGTCAACGATTTTGGGTGTTGGATAATGTAAAATCCAAGTGCTCTGCTGTGGCATGTACCCATAATCAAGGTATTCGCATCCGTTCTGAGCAAAAGCGATCACGAAATGGTCACCGCCCCAGTCTGAAAATGAGCGTCAACAGAGCGTCAACGATTTTATGGGTTGCATCTTGTGTAATCCAAACGCTGTGCTATGGCATTTATCCATAATCTAAGTTTTGGCAGTCTTTACAGGCAATATCGTGTGAGTCGATACTGCTACATCACCAAATGAGCGTCAACGAAGCGTCAACTGAGAGTCAATTTAGTATCAACACCGCGTCAACAGAGTGTCAACAGAGTGTCAACGATTTTGAGTATTCCATCTTGTATATTCCAAGGGCTCTGCCACAGCAGATATCCATAATCATCGTATTAGCAGCTGTTCTGAACAAAAGTGATCGCGACATGGTCACAGCCCCACTCTGAAAATGAGCGTCAGCAGAGCGTCAACGATATTGAGTGTTGCACCTTGTACAATCCAAGGGCTGTGATATTGGATTTATGCATAATCGAAGTATTGGCAGCATTTATAGGCAATATCGTGTGTCTCAATACTGTTACACCTCAAATTGAGCGTCAACCGAGCGTCAACACCGCGTCAACAGAGCATCAAGAGAGCGTCAACAGAGCATGAACACAGTGTCAACAGAGTGTCAACAGAGTGTCAATGCTTTTGGGTGTTGCATCATGTATAATCCAAAGGCTCTGCTACAGCATAGACCCATATTCAAAGTATTGGCAGCCATTCTGTGCAAATGAGATCGTGACAAGATTGCAACACCTGTCTGAAAATGAGCGTCAACAGAGCGTCAACGATTTTGTGTGTTGCATCTTGTATAATCCAAGGACTGTGCTACAGCATTTATCCATAATTGAAGTATTGGCAGCCTTTATAGGCAATATCATTATTGTCAATACAGTGATACATCGAAATGAGCATCAACCGAGCGTCAACACACCATCGACAGATAGTCAACAGAGCATGAACAGAGAGTCAACCAAGTGTCAACAGAGTGTCAACGCTTTTGGGTGTTGCATCATGTATATTCCAAGGGCTCTGCTATAGGATATGTCCATAATAAACATATTGGCAGCCTTTCTGTGCAAATGCGATCGTGATATGGTCACTGCACCTGTCTGAAAATGAGCGTCAATAGAGCGCCAACGATTTTGTGTGTTGCATCTTATATAGTCCAAGGGCTGTGCTATGGCATTTATCCATAATCGAAGTATTGGCAGCCTTTATAGGCAATATCATATTTGTCAATACCGTTACACCTCACAATGAGCGTCAACAGAGTGTCAACACACCATCAACAGAGCATCAACAGAGCATGAACACAGTGTCAACTGAGTGTCAACAGAGTGTCAACGCTTTTGGGTGTTGCATCATGTATATTCCAACGGCGCTGGGACAGCTTATGTTCATAATGAACGTATTGGCAGGTGTTCTGTGCAAATGGGATCGTGACAAGTTCACTGCATGTCTGAAAATGAGCGTCAACAGAGCGTCAACGATTTTGTGTGTTGCATCTTGTATAATCCGAGGGCTGTGCAACGGCATTTATCCAAAATCGGAGTATTGGCAGCTTTTATAGGCATTATCGTGTTTGTCAATACCATTACACCTCAAAATGAGCGTCAACAAAGTGTCAACACAGCATCAACAGAGCGTCATCAGAGCATCAACCCAGTGACAACTGAGTGTCAACAGAGTGTCAACGCTTTTGGGTGTTGCATCATGTATATTCCAAGGGATCTGCTACGGAATATGTCCATAATCAACGTATTGGAAGCCATTCTGTGCAAATGCGATCGTGACATGGTCTCAGCACCTGTCTGAAAATGAGAGTCAACACAGTGTCAACGATTTTGTGTGTTGCATCTTGTATATTCCTAGGTCTGTGCTACAGCATTTACCCATAATCGAAGTATTGGCAGCCTTTATAGGCAATATGGTCTGTGTCAATGCCACTACACCTCAGGCATCAATGGAGCCTCCACAATGTTTGGTCTTGTAAATAAGGTAATTGGTAAGTTATTTGCTCGCTGCTGTCCATAACCAATGTATTGCCATCCACTATGTGCAAAAGAGCGAGTGACATGGTCACGGCACCATTCTGAGAATATCTGTCAACTCAGCATCATCCGAGGGTCATGAATTGCTGGTGATGCAGATCGGGTAATGAAGTTATCGAATGGATATTTGAGTTTATAATTGAACTATTGACCTCCTCCCTGGTCAAAAATACATATCATTAAAAGAAGAACATGAATTAAAATATTATTGATCTCGCAAAAAGCAAAACATGCAAAATGTGATTACTGGATGTCAAATGATCGATTTTGATTGAGTACTATAATCGAATAGCAAAGTCAAGCAAGTTATATGAATTGACAGATTGACCCGCTGTACAACCCGCGGGGAACCCGCCCAATTCAGATGGGTAGGGAGCTGTCGATGGAACCGTACCCGAATCGACAGTTCCGGTTTATTGACTACCCGGACTCCCAATCTGGCTCCGGTTCAGTTCTGACCCGTACCCGGACCCGAAGTGACGGTCCAGACCGATTGCTAACACTAGCTATAGCAGTAACTGATATATGCTGTTGCTCCAATTGACCTGGGTACTAGATCAACATTACTTAAACATCCATGTTAAGGTGCTAACATCTTGGGCCAGAATGCCAATTGAAGAGAAGCGAAAGAAATGGAAACAAAGAATGAAACAATTTCCATGTATATACAAGTGTACATTGGCAAAATGTATTGCAGTTACTGGGAGCCTGCGGGGGAATGAGAGAGGAGGTGTAGTGTAAACTTAACAGGGTCAATGTCATGAGCAATTTAGACACTACGTGCGCAGTCTGGCCACTGCCTTTGGACTAAATTGGATCTCTGATGACTTGTAATGGGAGTAATATGAAAGTAGAGGTGATAGGTATGGGAGCATGTCGGAGTACCAAAGAGAATGCTGTGAGCAGCTGAGACTGTCACCCAAGCAGTGCAGGAATTCCAAACTAATATTGAGTGATATATGGGGTCTGAAGAATATTCATTTGGAGGACTCTGCGAGGTATCTGATACTATCCAGATGTACACAAGCGATAGAATCCCCTCCACAGCCAACATGATACATGTGTTCTTCACTATCAACTTCTAAATCATACCATGCTACCCAACTTCTCATTCAACATTCTATTGTTTGAATTGCCACAGTTAGGAACCAAAGACAATGGCAAGAGATTCAAAAATGCAAGCTGGAATACAGAGACAATAACCTTCCTATGTGATCGAATGAGATCAATCGAAGATTGCATCAATATCATCCACTGAATCTCAACTTCAAGATGGCCGATAAATAGAGGAACATACAGTTCGTCAAAAGTGAAAAGCAGCTGGTGTTGCCATTGGTATTTGTGATTGATTCGGGCCTGCCAACTCGGTGAAATTGAATCTAAATATCATTTGGCTTGATTTGAGATATCAAGGAATGGTGGTATTGAGATCTAAGTTACCCATGGATCGAAATGAAGGATAAAAGGCAATAATGATGAATTCGGGGGAAAAATGGATAAACCACAAGGGAAAGAGGAGCGCCTCAATGGAGTGAGTACTGGGCGGACAACCGGAGTACAAATGGTGATGGGGAAGAGTGGAATGAAATACAGGGTGTGATTCTAAGCCAAGGAGCACCAACAGGGATTGAGGAGGGCAGATTCAAGCAGAGCAGCCCCGAAAGGGGTCACAGTGTCTGCAATAACATATTGGTACTCAAATTGGAGAAACGCTAACAGGATTGAGGAGCACCAAAAGACAATGGGGTATGGAATATGGAATGAAATATGAAAGTGCCAATTCAGATAGTGGAGTACTGACATGTATCGAGAAGGGTCTAACATAGGAGAGGAGCACTATTGGGGTCTAATGCCGCCCACCATGTGCAATTGGTGTAAGCCATAGCTTCCACAGTAATAAAATCTATCACTGTAGAAGGACAACATTTACCTCGATATTCATCTTGAGAAAACATTACCAAATCCTTCATTTCAGTGGCATAGTCAGGTAGCTTAGAATGAAGAGCAGCAGCCACTACAACAGCAAAAAATATTTCCGTCCGGGTGAAATGGCTGCGTCAGAGTGGACGCGCTCCATCAGAGCCGTCAGAGACACCCCGGTGGCGGATTACTCCGTGCCTGTGGGCAATACCACCCGTCGCAGTGTATATTGCCCTCTGAACGCCGTTTCGCCGTTTCTTCTCATTCTGTCGGTCTCCGATTCACTCTGGCATTGTGGCCAACTGTGCCCATACTTCGGAATGGGTTCATTGGGTACACGCTTGCATTGGGATTCCAATGGGTGACTCTGTGAAAATGACTTCTCACTTTCCTTCTACATTAAGCTCGAGGGGTGTAGGAAGAGATCCACACAATAGCGTGGATCCACGAAATCTCGGAAAGAGTGAGTGGGAGCAAAAGTTGGGAAAGATAGAGTGTGTATTATCGTTGTATGACAATATGAGATGAAAATGAGATGCTGTCTATCTACCCCGGGGTCTCCCGAATATATACTCCGCATCACTCATTCCACCTCTGTTATCCCTGTATCTCCATACACCCACCGTGGTTCCTTAACAATATACTTGGAGGTTGTAATCGAGCTAGTTTGGAGATGCACTTGGAGGCTGAAATCGAGTGAACTCGGAGATGCACTTGGAGGCCGTGATCGATCGAGTTTGGAGATTCACTGGGAGGCCGTGATTGAGCGAGTTTGGAGATGCACTGGGAGCCCGTGATGGAATGAAGTCAGAGATGCACTTGGAGACGGAGATCAAGTGAACTCAGTGATGCACTTGGAGACTCAGATCGAGTGAACTCAGCGATGCCCTTGGAGGCCGTGGTCGAGCGAGTTTGGATATTCACCTGGAGGCCAAGATCGAGTGAACTCAGATGCACTGTGAGACTTTGACTGAGCGAGTTTGGAAATACACTTGCAGGCTATGATCGAGCGAGATTGGAGCAGTACTTGGAGGCGTTCAATTTGGAGGGAGCCGCGATGGCAGCTGAGACTCTATTCATTGGTTAACTTGTAATTGTCGGAATGTAGAGAGTTGAGTACAACATCTGCCGAGAGATGAGAAACTTGCTGGGACCGAGAGACTGTCGATCTTTGGATGATGCTGTATTTGGTGAATGCTGTACTTGGTGTTAACTCATGATTATGGTATGAAGAGATAGAGAGGGATGACTTAACTTCGTGTTCTTAGAGAGATCAGAGGAGATGGGGGAAATCATCATGAGAAACTGGGACTTGAGAGAATTTCGTGTGCGAGTCAATTAACCATCCCCGATTCGGCAGGTAGGAGTCCCGATCCAGTAAATAATAACACCGATGTGCGGTCTTCTAAACCCAATCAGGCAAGTCGTACTGCTGAATTCTCATAGCCGCTCGTATCCTCCATATCATTCTCATCTCCATCCCCCATCTCTCTCTTTCTTGTCCACAACTCTACCATCATTGCAAGAACACAATGTTAAGTCATCCCTCTCTATCTCTCCATGCCATCATCATGAGTTAACACTGAGTGCAGCATAAACCGGGTACAGCATACACCTAAGATTGTCTGTCGTCCCTTCATTCTAACGATTTCGAGGTGACCGCTGAATGTCTGGCGTACCGCCCTAACGATCCACTGCCACCAGCCAGTTCTCCATAAGAGCTTCAAAGGTAAAGTCACCTCGTCACATTCCCACGGTTTCAAGTTAACTAAACGATGAATAGAGTCTCAGCACCTGGCTCGCCTCCTATCGACCGCCTTCCGATCTCCCAACTCCAAGTACTCCTCCAATCTCGCTCGATCATAGCATGCTACAAGTGCATCTCCAAACTCGCTCAATCACGGCCTCGGCGTGAATCTCTGAGTTCACTCAAACACGGTCTCCAATTGCATCTCAAAACTCGCTCGATCACAGCCTCAAAGTGCATCTCTGAGTTCACTCGACCTCGGCCTCCAAGTGCATCTCCGAACTCGCTCGATCAGGGCCTCCAAGTGCTTCTCTCAGTTCACTCGACCTCGGCCTCCAAGTGCATCTCCAAACTCACTCAATCACCGCCTCGCAGTGCATCTCTGAGTTCACTCAATCTTGGTTTCCAATTGGATCTCCAAACTCGCTCGATCACAGCCTCAAAGTTCATCTTCAAACTCGCTTGATCACGTTGATCATGGCCTCCCAGTGCATCTCTGAGTTCACTCAATCTTGGCCTCCAAGTGCATCTCCAAATTCGCTCTATCACGGCCTCCAAGTCCATCTCCAAAGTCGCTCGAACACGGCCTTGGAGCGTATCTCTGAGTTCACTCGATCGCCATCTTCAGGCGCACCTCGAATTGCTCTCAATCACTGTGTGCTGGCAGTCCAGATTTACCGTGTGTAGATAGGTAGCTATATAGATACATAGATACATAGATGAGAATACAAACTATGATTTCCAGGCGCACCAGCAGCATTCCCAAAGAAGATGTTTTTCCCAGACTGCTCTACAGTGATTCAACGTGCTCCCAGGTGCTCCCAGGTGCACCTGAAGGCAACTACATCAGTCCAGTAAACACGGACCCGTCGCCTGGGCGACGGGCAGCGTGTAATTCTCCGTCAGAGAGTACGAGGTTCCGTCAGAGCCGTCAGCGCCGTCCGGAACACCCGGGCGTTTTAGACCGAAACCAGAGTTGTTGCTGATGTAGCACTGATATTTGTGGAGTGAGAGGAAAAAAGAACTGAGAAGTTGTAGGCTGGTGCTCAAAACTATTGGTGGTGAAGACAAATTGATGTTAAATTAGATCAAGCACTTCTTGTTGCATGAACCAGGATTTCTTATTGTCCCTAACCTTTGAGAGACTAGCATGGTCAAATGTGAGTTCCTTTACATCAATTCAAAAATCAATCCCTAACCATCAATCCAACTGGTTTCTACAAACTGCAGTTTGATGAGCTTCATCTGCCTATTACGCTTGCATGGTATGAATCATTTGTTTGAGGTATAAATATATTGGGCTTTAGTCAATGTTAGAAGTCCAATAGAGGAGCATTAAACATAATACTAACACACTTACAGATTCTTGTGTTTGCGGATCTATTTTGTGAGTTTGACCACCAGGGAATTGACACACAAATGGTGCACCTATAGAAGCACCTGCTAATGGGCTCTGATGTTCCTGAGCTTGATTGGCAAGTTTCCAATCCTTGTCAACGATCAAGTACCTCTCACCGGAAATGATTGGCAATGTAGTCTCTGTGAGTTTGATTGTTTCCAAGAACTATTTGGTTACCTCAAATATAGTCTGTTGGTGTTTCGGAACATTCTGATCTCCACTGGTCTTGAGTTCAGGAACATTCTGGTCTTCAGTAGCCCTGTAAAGTGGAAGTACCTAGGCAGGTCCAAGGTCAGACTCAAGTAATCTATTATTCATTGACTTTTGGTGTTTGGGCCAACAGGAGCTCCTACATCTAGGCGTGGAATGTGGCGATAAGGCACTACTATTTAAAAAGGTTTCACCGCCAAAGAAACAAAGCCGTGCGGATACTGTTATTGGACACACTCCATTTCCAAATTTGCGAAGCCCCGCCACAGCCACCACACCTCTTTTCTGATCAAGATCTTCTGTGATATCGAAAGAAAACCTGTACTCTACGGGATGTTGCCTGTCATCATTTGTGATCATGGGATCGGTATTTTTGTCATCCTGCTTCATAAGGATTATAGTATGCATATTGGCCTTCCACCATACAATCGTCCAAAGCTGGGTTGGAAGATGAAAAATCTGATCGGAAACGCAGATTGGCTGTGTTTTTGAGTTTCAGTCCTTGTTTCGGATGTGCTTCCAGGGTTTTCAGTTAATAGTAATTCCTCACCCAACTGGCCGTATGATCCATTGGATGTAATTGGACAATGTAGGGACAAGTATGTATAGGTAAATATAGTATGAAGTTTAACAGAATAATGTGAAAATGGTGCATTGAAGTATAATACTCAGTGGAGGTGGACACTAGTAGAGGTGAGCCTGGTCACAAGTCTGAAAGACATTTCAGTGGTTCATATTTACACAGTGGATGGAAATGGTTTGTCATACCAAAATGCAGAATGTTAGCACTCTGGAATCCATGTATGCTATTGATGCAGCAATGTACCTAGAGTTGAAGCAGATGCATCAGAATTGCTGGAGAGATTACCATGGCTGTTGTTACAATCAAACTTTCAGGACCAGCTATATGGAGTACTGAGAAATCTATTGATTATAATTGCCCCTGTATTTGACTTCATCAAAAGTAATCAGCATGCCTGTAGTTAAAGCACATGAGAGTAGACTGCGTGGAACTGTATTGTTGGCGTGTTGAGAGACCGCTGCACTCGGATACAGTTTGGGAACCTTGGTGATTGGCAGGAGTGTAAGTTACAAGGGTTCGAACCATGTGTGTTTTTGCTGGTGGTGGATGAATATGAATCTCCGAATAGGGTATATCAGTCAGAAGAACACTCTATTTTCATGATCCTCTGATGTTTTAGGATTCTGCAGCACAGTTTCTGGTTGAATAGGCAATATCATGTACAGAATATCGCTTTGAGCTGCTGATGACAGCTGATTTCACAATAACTATTGCCCTTCAGTGTAAGAGGGAGAGAATTTGTGTGTACAAAGGAGGGATTCACCATAGAGAAAGAACGGAAATGTAGAATGATGAAGATTCATGGGAAATCGAAATAACTCCAGTTCTTGTCAATGCTCAGATGGCTAGCAAGGTGGTCACCCTCACTATTGCTGTGGCCATTTTCCATTATTAAAATCCTTTCAATTTCATTGCGGTTACTCTTGCCACCAATTACATCATCCTGAGCTATGGTAACTGATCCAATGGGAAGATATGTAACTCCACAGACTGGAGATCTTAGTTTATCCATTGTAGAATGTATACTTAACAAGCACACTTGGCCTCTGGCAACTTTCTTAATAAGCTTATTGGGAAGATTATCTGTAAATATCCAAGCAGAGAATTTGTGTTTGTCAGTTGTGTCATTCATCAGCACAAACTAACATCAGCAAAATGTAATTATGTCACTGGGAGCCTCTGAGAGTGTCTGAGAGTTGTCAGACCAGAATCCAAGGGTGGTCAAATCCCAGAGTTGACTGGACTGACGCCGTGGCCATTAGGCACATGTGGGAGCACCAGGGAGCGACGACGACAAGGGTGAGAGCGCCGGCGACAAGTCTGGGAGCACTTTGAATCGCAGTAGAGCAGTCTGGGAGAAACAACATCTTCTTTGGGAACACTGCATGTGCACCTGAAAATCACAGCTACAACTTATTTTTCAAAGGTTTTTAACATTCATGTATTCAATGTGTATTCTCATCTATGTATCTATGCAACTATATAGCTACACAACCACACATGGGATATCACGACTGGCTGCAGGCGGTGCATGAGACCAATTCGGGGTGCGCCTACAGATGACAATCGAGTGAACTCAGAGTTGCACCTAGTGGCAGTTATTGTGTGAACATATATAGGCACTTGGAGGCCGTAATGGAGCGAGTTTTGAGATACACTGGGAAGCCGGGATCAGGTGAACTGAGAGATGCACTTGGAAGCTGTAATCAAACGAATTTGGAGATGCACTTTGAGGCCATGATCAAGCCAGTTTGGAGATACATTTGGAGGCCATAATCATGTGACTCAGAGATTCACTTGGAGCCTGGGATTGAGCAAGGTTGGAGATGCACTTGGAGGCCGAGATTGTGTCACTCAGGGATCCACTTGGAGGCCATGATCGAGAGAGTTAGGCGATGCATTTGGAGGCCGTGATCGTGTAACTCAGAGATGTACTTGGAGGCCGGAAGTAAGCAAGTTTCGAGATGCACTTGGAGGCCATAATCAACTGAGATTGGAGTAGTTGGAGGTTGTCGATAGGGGGCGCACTTGGCACTGAAACTCTATCTATTAGTTAGTTAACTCGCAACTGTGGGAATATGACTTAGGTGACTTCACCTTTGAGCTCTTGTGGAGAGCTGGCTGGTGGCGATCGATCTTTTAGAGAGGTACACCAGAAGCTGAAGCTGCATTCAGGGGTCAACTTGGAATCGTGAAAAGGAAGGGAAGACAAACAATCCTGTGTGTATGCAGTACTAAGTGTGCACTGTACCCGGTGAATGCTGTACTCGGTGTATGCTGTACCCGGTGAATGCTGTACTCGGTGTATGCTGTACTCGGTGCATACTGTACTCGGTGTATGCTGAATTCGGTGTATGCTGTACTCGGTGTATGCTGTACTCGGTGTATGCTGTTCTCAGTGTATGCTCTACTTGGTGTATGCTGTACTCGGTGTATGCTCTACCTGGTGTATGCTGTATTGGGTGTATGCAGTACTCGGTGTGTGCTCTACCCGGTGTATGCTGTGCTCGGTGTATGCAGTACTCGATGTATGTTGTACTCGGTGTATGCTGTACTAGGTGTACGTTGTACTCGGTGTATGCTGTACTCGGTGTACGCTGTACTTGGTGTATGCTGTACTTGGTGTATGTTGTACTTGGTGTATGCTGTACTTGGTGTATGCTGTACTCGGTGTATGCTGTACTCGGTATATGCGGTACTAGGTGTATATTGTACTCGGTGCATACTGTACTCGGTGCATGCTGAATTCGGTGTATGATGTACTCGGTGTATGCGGTACTCGGTGTATGCTGTACTTGGTGCATACTGTACTCGGTGTATGCTGAATTCGGTGTATGCTGTACTCGGTGTATGATGTACTCGGTGAATCCTGTACCCGGTGTATGCTGTACTCGGTGTTAACTCATGATCAATGAATGGACATATAGGGAGGTATGACTCAACTTTGGGTTCTGGAATGATGGTAGAGAAAGAGAGATTGGGAAAGAAGATGGTAACAAATATGGAGGATACAAGGGGATATCAGAAGTCAGGGATACGACTTGCCTGATTGGGTTTATAGGACTTCCTATTAGTGCGTTTACCCACCATATCAGGAGTAGTACCTGCTGTATCCGGAATGGTAAAGTGAGTTGCACACGAAACTCTCTAAAGTCCCAGTCTCTTATCATGATTTCCCCTATCTCCACTCATCTCTCTCTTTCTCTACTATCACCTAAGAACACGAAGTTAAGTCATCCCTATCGATCTCTCCATGCAATGATCATGAGTTAACAACCAGTACAGCATACACCGAGTACTGCATCATCCCATGATTGACTGTCTTCCGCTCCCAGCCAGTGTCTCATATTTCGGCAAACCTAATTGTACCCAACCCTCTACATTCCCAAGATTACAAGTGATGCAATGAATACAGTCACAGCTGCTGTCGCACCTCTTTTCCGATCTACCGCCTTCAGATCAATCTCCTTCACATACTCCTCCACTCTCGATTGATCATAGCCTCCAGGTGTATCTCCAACCACACTCTATCACGGCCTTCAAGTGCATCACCAAACCCGCTCAAACCCGGCCTCCAAGTACATCTATGAGTTACACGTTCTCAGCCTCCAAGTCCATCTCCAAACTCCCTTGATCACGGCTTCCAAGTGCATCCCTTAGCCACTAGATCAGGGCTACCAAATGCATCGTGAACCCCACTCGATGGCAGTCTCCAAGTCCATCTCTGAATTCATCTCGATTTCGGCCTGCAAACACATCCTCAAACTTACTTGATCACGGCCACCATGTACATCTCCCTGTTCACATGATCACGGCCTCCAAGTGCATATCTAAGTTGTCTCAATGAGAGTCTCCAGATGCTCCGGCGATTACACTCCAGTAGCGTTTGCAGCCAGATTGGCCATATGTATATATATAGAGAGACTTAGATATATAATACATGCCATATTGTGATGTAGCAAATCTTGTGACTGTAACAAAGACGAATCTGATACAAGAAATGCCTTGTGGTTAGAGAACCCTAAGAACCACTGCTGTGAGAATACAGCAATATGTCTCCCACAGAGCTTCGCCGAGGTCTCAGCTTCTCCAATATTTGACACTGTTATAAACCAAATCTTGTCGCATCGTGGGTACACCTCCATAACTGCAGGTTTATTCAGTTGCACCTGAGAATGCTCTGGCAGAGTCTGAGGGCACATATCTTAGCTTCAGGGGTGCCCGGCAGTATCTGAAATGGCTAAGCAGCACCACGGTGGTCTACCCAAGGGTCTAGGAGCATTTCATGTGGCTTCCAGACTGATTTATATTTTGTTGATGAAATTTCCTTCATTAAATTTCTTTGTTTTACTCTACCCACAAACCCAAAAAGATAAAATGGAGGCTTGCCTGAAACATCGCATTGCTTTAAGATTCCAGCATGTTCTTTGAGTTATTACACTGCCGTGTGCAAGTGTCAAAACCAGTGTACCCACTATTGCAAATGTGACAATGAGCACTTGACGAAGGGCTCAGACTTCCTTGGCACTGTCACAAATCATCTCTTAGGATACTTCAATTTCATCCATTTCCATTTCTCCAGGCAATGATGTTAGTACTCACTCCATACCTTTAATGAAGCAGGTAGTTCTTGTTTTTCAAGACCCTCATGGCTTGATGTGGTGAATGATAGTTACAATGCCGGAGTGGTTCCCGATATTTACATTGTTGATATAAAATCATTCAGTACCTTGTAGTGTTAGCAACGGGTGCGGGTCAGACCAGAGAAACAGGTCCGTTCGGTCCCAGACCTGTCCAAAAACCCGACCCGGTGACTCTTGATGGATCAAACCCAAATCCATACCTGTCAACATGCGAGTTTCGTTGGGTTTGGTTAGACCCGTTGGTTCCAATCTCCGGTTCCGTGTTTCGGGTTTCACATTTTGTTCGCATTCAGATGTGTTACTGTTGATTATAAAATCTTGACATCAGTATGTCACAGTCCATTTTCAATGTATTGACTGCCTCAATGATCAAAACAAATTGACGCACGCGCCCTACCACATCGTAAAAATCAGTGTCAACGGATTGTCAACGATTTTGGATCTTGCATCTTCGGTAATATGAGTGGCACTTAATCAAAAGCATCCATAAACTACGTCATGGCAGCCTTTATGGGCAAATATGTAGGGAACATTCCCCCCACATCCTGTGGGACAGAATCAACTCATTTCATTTACAGAGCTACCGCTAAGTATCCGTGAGCCTTTTAGTGTACCAAAACAGTCAAAATCATGTATATAGGCACAAACGGCCACATTGCACTGTAATTAACCATAATGGAACGCCAACAATCATTGACACTCCGTTGACGCTCATTTTCATAATCGGGCAGACAGCATTTCACTATCTGGTTTGCTTATAATGGCAGCCAATAGTTTGTTTATGACTATGTGCAACCTATCCCCAACAAGATTACCCATGATACGTGACCAAGAATCATTGATGCTTTGTTGATGCTCATTTTCATGAAGGGGCTTGGGGAATGTTACTATCTCATTTGCCTATATATGTAGCCAATACTGTGGTTATGACTATATGCAACCTATCGCCCCACAGATTACCTGAGATATATGAACAAGAATCGTTGACGCTCTGTTGATGCTCATTTTCATGATAGGGCAGGGAGCGCTTTACTGACTCTTTTGCCAATAAAGGCAGAGTTCGTTTATGGCAATTTGCAACATATCACCCAACAGATTACCCAAGATACATGACCAAGAATCGTTGATGCTTCATTGAGGCCCATTTTGACACGGATGTATCCACATCATGACATCATTTGAAAGGGCGTAGTCCATGATTCACATTGATTTGGTAGCCTTTCAAACGGTTACATATTCTTTTTCTTGATCACTACATTATTATGTAATAATTCATATAAATATATCCTTTACAACTTACCTTACAAGATTCGTGAATTCAGGATAATAATAATATCCAAAATGCCATGCCATTCGATCAATGCTAGTCATCACTGCCAGGTTCGCTCAATAGGCTCCTCTGGTCTTCAAAATGAATGTTTGCTGCATTACAACAGAGTAGATAGTGTACTAGCCAGTGGATGTTCCTTCATGAGGCAGCATATCTGAATCATACTCAGTATCGTGCTCGCTATCCTGGGCAGATATATTGAGGGTCAATGATTGGGCACTTGGAGGAGATGTATGTGAATGTGCAGATCAGGCCGGCAAGTTGACGATTTTGAGATGTAGAGCTCCGGAAGTGTTAACGATTGAGGCAGGTGGTGTTCTGCGCAGAGATACCGTCGCCTCTGGAGTCTGCTTTCTACGTCGGTTGGGGAGTGGTACACCTGTTCCTTTGGGTTTCCACTAGATTGGGGGATTTTTTGCGGTGAGATGTTGGCAAGCAGGGTACCCGGGCATTTGGTTTTGAAGAAGCAGAGCCGGGTGTCTTTCTATCGCAGCCTTCACCTTGTTATGCGCAGGAAACTCAACACCCTGCTTCTTCTCTTCTTAGACCTCAGTGCGAGGTTTCTTGATTAGAAATTGTGTTTCCTCTATTGCGGCCTGCGAAAAGCCTCCTTTGGCCATTAGGGCCATGTTCAAGGCCAGGCGCATGTCGGACTGTTCCAGCTGTACACTACCTCTTTGCTTTGCCATTGCACCAGACATGTTGAAAACCTACAAGAAGTTAGTTGCTGCTTCAAACAATGAGATGCAGCTATTACCTCAATCATTTACGGTTGCGTAGCCTCATCTATGGTGATTAACGCCTGTTTCGTCCACTCCGGGTGACATTTATCACAAAATTCGTTTGTGAAAAGCCCAGAGCTGAGGACATCATAATGTTCAATTTCGCGGACAGTGTGGACAAATGACTTGCTCAACCAAGGATGTTTCCAATTACGGGCAGTGATATATTGTTCACATAGCTCTTGGCGTACCCCTGCTATAGGGTATACCGTGAATTGCCAGGCATTGACCACGGTATAGATATACTCACATCCACCTTGATGCGGTATCTTATTTGTGCTGATTCCCCTCTTATGGATGATTTTTAATTGTGCATCCCAGGGTCATGGTTTTGGTGGATGCATTGGCAGCGTCCCGGTGGACTAACTGTTATCTGTGTTCTTGGTGTGTGCTGCTAAGTGACATATTTGATGAAGCACCTGCCTATCTGCTGCATTCGAATCCGCTCGGACCTGGCTCAGGTGGTTGTGCATCAATGATGAGCTGGTGTGGAATAGGAGAGGAAGATGATAACGAAAAGAAGTGGGAAGTCCTGAGGTATATTTAGATAGCGGCATGTCAGAATCAAATAATTAGCAGCCAACATGTTCATTATACTCAAGATGAGTCCTGCTGCACCAAGCTGCAAGTTGCAGGGGTTTTCCACAGCCCCGAGATGTGGAATATGTCAGTTCTTATTGTTTGTATGTTCCCAGGGAGAAATGGCAGTGTACCACAGCCGAAATCGTGTGATCGTCAGCTATAAATAGGACATTGTTTGAGGGTAAAGATGTTAGCTGATGTTTGTCTCAAAGAATCCCTGGGATAATACATGAAACTGACGCTAACAATCAAGTCATGTTGTACGGTTAGCCTAACTATTCCTGATTTATTGATAGACAAAAGTGAGGTTTTGCTTTGTTCTAGATGAGTAAACGTACTAACCTTGACATAAAAGACGCATCTTGCCTCCATATTGTCCATATCGTGCAACATCCAACATCTTGCCCAACCGAAAAGTCAACACAAACTACAATGGTCAACGCTCAGAAGCAGAACATTTCGCCACTTCCAACCGGCAGTTATGGCATACCGACGAAGCAGTCTACCTAACGATGTCATCATGCTAATGATGGCAAGAGCGGCTTGTGGGCAGAAAGATTCCGAGCCCTTGAGGAGTTGCGCGGCTTAAGATCTAAAAAGAAACTTTGGGCAGGGAAACGACGAGAAACCCACTTCTTAAGCAATGAAGAGAGAGAAAAATGGATCGAGGAATGTGTTGAGAGAGAAACTGCCGTAGCAAGCACGCGAGTTAAAGACGCAGAGGCAGCGGTTCAACAAGTGCAGGAACATATGAAGCATGTTGAAATTGCGGGATTGACAAACAGAGACCCCGAAAAGACTTTTGACCAAATGATGGCTGCTATTGTAGACACACAATGTGATCTTGCATGTTCCGACGTGAGGGAGGATGGAGAGGATGAGGATGCTGAAGAGACAGAGCAGGGCAAGCTGAGTGAAGATGACAAACCTGGCTGGGTAATGCGCACAATCACCAAAACGGTACAGCAGAGCATGGAGAGGTTTCGGCAGAAGCAGATGAAGCTTGACAAATTGTCACAACCAAGATACGAGGATGCACCCAACTACTTCCCTGAAAGAGATAGCAAGTACGTTACATCCCAATTCATCGTTCCGGCTGTCATTCAACTGCAATCGGATAATGATGTTTCGCCATCTGCACCACCAACATTTGGAGAGTTTATGGAATATCTTGAGATTGTCCCTAGAATATTGTCAATGCTGCAAGGGACTTCTCGAGCAGGAGGTAGTCAGATGAGGATAGGATCGATGAAACCGTAGTCGAACACAACCATATCCAGTCATGTGTCCGGTGCAGAGCGTAATATGTTACAATTTTTAAAAGTGAAGCCTGATGAACCATTAAGCTTTTACCCCTGTATATAGCATCCTGCTAATCACCAAATAGATTTCGGATTCTGACCAATGCATGGTGATGGCTACTACATCTATGGAGGAATAGATACGAAAACTGTTATTTTTGATCTTCAATCTTTGTGAAAAGCAATTTGTTTACCAATTGTACTACGTGTCAGCTTTTTGTTGATTGCCGTAACCACATTGTGAGACATGATAATTCATCTGTGCATGTGCAAGGGTCAAACGCACCATGTGCAAGTTCTAATATACAAATCATGTGGAAAAAGACCAAAACATTCGATTTCTATCTGCAGGTGACTGTTAAGTGACAAAGCAAATGATAAACTACTGATGAAACATAGTCACAAAATTTAACTGAGTGATGTCATACGTGTTATAGAAAGAGCGGTCAGCGCTCAAAACAAATGTCTCTCAATGACGACCGTCATGTCATATTCATCCATGTATCCACCTGGATCACTCTCTGTACAGACCTGGTGCACATAGTTGAGATAATTGAAATTGCTTATGGCACGTCCTGGACATCAAGGAGAAAGAGCATGAAACTGAAAGGTGATGAAGTCGAGCTGTATTTACCAAAAATTAGTGTAATAATCTACACGCCTCAAATTGCCGGCCGAAAGGGCGGCAATGTGATAGGGGCACATCAGGACTCACTCAGATAATGTGGATCGCAGTTCATCAGTAATTGAGAAGTAACAAAAATCCTGGATGCAAATCATAATACATTCAAACCCAATAGGGGATGTCAATAATGTATATATCAGTGGGTACATACAATTATTGAGGGTACAAAGGGTGTTTCAATGTGATCAATGTGAGCGTCAACATAATATTAACCATTTTTAGTCTTACACATTCGGCAATCAAAGGGCTACATTATCACATTAGTTCAAAGTGAATGTACTGGTCGGGTTTATATCCAAAACAGCACAAAACACGCTCGTTACCATATTCTAAGATTGAGCGACTACGTATTGTCAACGGAGTGTCAACAACTTTCGGCCTGGCATCATAGACAATGAGATGACTATGGGGCAATGTTAATCCATAATCGAACTCTCGGCCACCTTTCTAGGCGAATAGAGTTGCGACAACATCACTAATATGTCCTATAAGTCAGTCTCAATGGAGCGTCAACGATTTTTAGCATTGTATCTTGGAGAATGCCAGGAATGTCCTGCAACATTTCGCCATAATCGACCTATCGGCCGCCTTTCTTGGCGAAAAGAGTGGCGACAAGATAGCTACAATGTCCTAAAAATGAGCATCAACGAAGCGTCAATAACTTTTGGCCTTGCATCATTGAAAATGCAACGGCTGTGCAATGACATTAAGCCATAATCGAACTATCGGCCTTCTTTCTAGGCGACAGGAGTTGCACCAATATCGCTACTGTATCCTGGAAATGATCAACAACTGAGCGTCAATGACTTTTGCCCTTACATCCTGAAAAATGCAAGGGTTGTGCAGCAACATTAAGCGATAATGGAACTATCGGCCGCCTTTCTAAGCAAAACTCCATTCCATGACATCGTCACTATTCTTCACAAATGTCCGTCAATGCAGTGTCAACGATTTTAGGCCTTGCATCTTGGACAATCAAGAGGGTGTTCGACATTATTGATTCATAATTGAACTATCTGCCGCCTTACCTGGCAAACATCCTTGTAACATCATCGTAAACATGTCCCAAAATGAACGTCAACAGAGCATCAAAGGAGCATCAACGATTTTTAATTTTGCATCTTGGATATTATAACAGCAATAGAACGCAGATAATCCACAATGAACCTATTGGCAGCATTTATTGGCTCAAATGCTAGTGACGATATCACATGAGCCTCCTATGATTCCGCTCTCACGGAACATCAACATTTTGTGTGGAGGCTCAGAACGCTACCCAGCAATGCACTGCATTGTGCTGTTTCTAAATCGAGTTTTATAGGGTCAGTCTTTGCAATCTGTCCTAGTATACACCTTTAGAAATATGCATGCAATGTCTTACAGATCTGATTTATTTGCTTGTAGTTGTAGAGTCAATATTTAAAAGCCCGCAGACTGCTCTAATGTTACTTTACTTTCAGCAGTCTTCAGAGTTGAATTACCCAGCTGTTGAATTCTTAGTGCCATGTCAGATTGCAAATCTTTCAAAACCTCTTTGCTCGAGGTTATGATTTCTTCCAAAAACAAATGTGTTGATATTTGTGATTTGAGTGACCTGACTTTGCGAATCATATTCAACGCTTGGAGGGCTTCACTGAATGTAGGCTCGAAGCAGCCTATTGCCCGGAATAATTCTCGAGATGCCCCTTTGTGGCGATTGTATTTACACAGCGGAATTGAAGACACCAGCAGCCCTGGCTTCATATGTATCATTTGTCATCAAGTTCTTCGCCACGCATCAAAACATTGGACCAGCTCAACGTGTAAACATTTTCTGGCAAAAGCTCACATTGCAAATTTAAACAAATTAACAGAGTCGGAGGTTACTGAATCGACCAGTTAGATGGTTGATTAAATGGCGTTGGCCATCCTGCAGAGGGATGGTAGTCGAGGAATTACAGTGTATGTTCGCAAAGTCAAATCATTTTTGACATCCAGTGTATTCCATAACAACCAAAATGAAAGACAAAATGTTGCAAACTGGCAGCTAAAGACTTTGAAACTTCCGAGTTTCACCAAGACACGTGGAATCGGTACCTGAAATTAGGATTCTTTTTGACACATAATCCATGGCACGTGATACCGAATCCGGAGCAACCACGGTCATTTAAAGCATTACGTGATGACCCAGTGCTGCCATCTGCTACAACCATTACTAACATTTGCCAGAGGGAATATGCACTGACTGTGGATGCCATTAAGTAGCAGTTGCCGTTACGAAATAAAGTTAGTTTAGCTTTGGACAGATGGACATCAACGAACAAACTAGCCATACCCTCGGTTATGTAGTACTATATGGATCAATATAGGGCATTACATGAACTTCAACCCACTTTGGATAAGGTTGATCACCAATTCTTTTCCGCTTTCGAAAGCTAACTAAGAATGACATGTCAATGGCCACCATACTGGAGGAAGGCTAGCTGTACATTGGAAGGATGTGGTTGATTGTTTTGTGCGTACCGACGGCCGTTTGCTTCATATTTGTTAGGGGTTCTCCCCGAACCAGCGATAATGATATTTGTTGTTACCAGATGCATCCACACTTCAGTGCGCATAACACCTATGCATGGGCAACAAGGGAGATCAGTGATATGCTCTTTAGCGGGAGTTCTTATCAGTCGCGCGAAGATACGCTTCGTTCACTCCCAGAAACTATGCGGGACATGCATGGTAATCATGCACGGCAGCTGATAGTCCAACGCGATTAAGAGGACTTTTCTCCTCTACCCGGAATGGGCAAGGATTCAGAGGAGCACGTTCTGGTCTACAGAATAGTCTCGACCTTAGCATGACACAGCTGAGGGATTAATGAAGTAGGAATAAGCCTAGAGCGCACACCTCTTGTTGGTTCAAGTTGTCTGCATCCCAATGTAATCTCGTATCGGATACGAGCATACGCGTCAGTAATCTACGTTGGCATAGTATCGGTTGGTCGCCGATTAAATCCACGACGCAATTAATAACTCATTACGCATGAGGGATTAAGAGGCAATAAGCATCTTCATTGTGATTGAAGGATATTACAACTACCGACATATAGGATGGCAAGATTGTCAATGGGGAAGATGATATCTCGCAATGGATGGCCTGATTGTTATCAGGAGCGTAACGCTTTGAAACCAAACTGCAGGAGAACGAATTACCTGAGGGTGTCGTGGCGAGTTATTGTCGGGCGCTAAGGGGGCATGGCCGAGATAATGCTATCATGTCGAAAAGAAAGGAAAGGCTATAAAGAGCCAGTGTTGGTCAAAGGAATTAGAGGAGCATCATCCACAAGATTAGCTTTCAGAACACCGAAGACGATCCTAAAATATTATGAAGAATTCTATCTACTTCACAATTTCCTGCCTCATTCACACACGAGACTGGGCTGTATATGCCTGGACATCGGTATACACCAGCCAAGTACGCACTGCAGAGGGTTGTCAAGAGTTTCGGCAATTTGCTTTTCAAATTGGCAGAGCACCATTTAACTCACACCTACGCTGTGGTTTTTCGTTTCTGTCAAATCGAGAATATTGATTACCCGGTGCTGAGATATCTCAACACTGGCGCTTTACCCTTGGAGAAATTTTCCGAGGAGTGGTTGTACGACGACGAAGCCTATTCATCGTCTATTTAGGCGACAGTCTCTGGCACTGTTTTGATTTGGAAAGGTTGGAAGAGGCAGCGCTGGATTTAGCACTGCGGGAACAGATTGCTCTTGCAAGACAGGCAAGAGGTTGAGTCTTACGATAAGACGAGGAAAGAAAGAGATTTAGATAGGCAGCTGTGCTTAGATTAAAATAAATTGTATTGATTATTGGGATCTAAACACCCCCGTAACAGTATTACAACTGATAATGCTTTCCCAAATTACTTGATGACATGCAAGCTGCAATCAACACTTGAGGCCTCTGGAATCGAGTGGCCTGCATTGAGGAACCATATACCATACATGGTGCACATCGTGCAGCTGACTTTAGGTGCAGTCCCGCGCCGTCTCGGTGTAAAAGGCCACACCATATCTTGGGCAGCCCATGAGCAAGATCAGCAATTTGGAGAGAATGAAACAATAGACATTGGGAAGAGTCAAAGACTTCCAAAAGAGGGCAATGCTGCAATCAATAAGGTGTCGGCCATGAAACCAGGTTTATTGAAGATAATTGAGATAGTAGGTATTTCATGATATTTTGAAAGTACTGATACTGACCTTTTTATAGCAGAGAATGCTTGTGGTATTGATTACACTAACACCTGGATGCTGAAATGAGTTCATTGACTGTCAAAACGCCGAAGTCTGCATTGCAGTACTTCCAATTGTGGATTTGAAGACATGTTGGATCTCAACACTGGGATTGCTCAAGTGCACCTACTGTTTACCGGAATTCACATGCTAGTTGGTCCAAAATCCACAGGGTACAGCTTACCAGCCCCTTTTCACAACTTAAGATGAATGGACAATTGTGAAGTATGTGATGGCAGTATTGAGACCATTTCAATATTGGACCCTGTGGATGTTAAAGAGGCATACAGTCATGTTGCATCATGTCAGCACAGTATATAATGACATGTTTAATTACATGGCTGGAGTGATGTGAGCTTTGGCCAAGAAGAAGACTCCATTGAAGGAAGACATGTTCTTCACTCTGAAGTTAGCTCAACAGAATCTATCTAAAATCTACACTGAAATGACTCCATCAACGGGCGTACTTCTCATTGCTGCAGATATTCTCGATCCTTTCCAGACGTTGCGATCATTTAGAAACTTCTACATGGGAATGGATATTAATCCTGAGGATGAGACATCCTATACTATTCAATACCAAGAGGCCTGTCTGAAGTAAGTGGAAAATGAATGTTGTGCGAAACATTGATGTGTATCGGTCAATAAACTCAAAAACTTACTGAGCAGCAATATTGTCCCCTCTGCAATGGCTTCTGGATTCTGTCAATCATCCTTTGATCCATGTGATTTGTCCAGCAATGATGAAGAATACTTAACACCTAACAATGTGGCCGAGACAACACCCAGGTGAAGCGATCATGCAGCCTGATGATTGACCACTGCCAGGCTCCATTTGAATTTGCCACCTGAAGCACCAATGACCTGGGGGCAAATTATTCCAAATCTCAATGATTACCACTTCGACCAAATAGAGATTAGCAGTACATTTTGGATACCGGATATAACCGACTGGTTGCGTCAACAGAAGGAAACTCACTCAATGTATGCTGATCTCTGCAATGTGGCACACCACAGATTCTCTATCATACCACATGGTGTTGGAGCGGAGGCCAGTTTTTCCCTTGGGTGATATATTATTGGCTAGAGGCAGTCAAAGACCACAGGCAAGACCCTTTGCGAACATGTCGTTGTAAGGCAGTTTGATTGAGCCAATAACTGTATCTTGGCGGGCAATAACCCAATATCGGATATGACGAACACAGAAAACGACTCGGAAATGAAAGAAGAGGCAGAAGAAAGGAAATTTCAGTGAATGGCTAAGGTCGATGACTTTTTGGATATGTGGCAGGGCACCCGGAACCTACATGCTACACAGGAGAAGAATTGTGCTCAAAACGACCAGATGACAGCTGTCCATTACATTTCGGATAGGGAAGAGATCTTCAAATCCCCCTGCTCACACTTTCACCATGATGGTGCTGCTGCATTCAAATCGTCAGAAAGATCACCTTGGTCACCAGCTTTGTCTCCAAAGGATCTTGCTGGAGGACAAACTCAAATCTTAAATGTATGCCGGATCCCGAGAATCAACTGTCCTTCAGTCGAAAGTGACATGGATAGCGTACCTGACAGTGTTTCTAACACTGATAATTGGCTAAACTGGAATGGCAACTTGGATATTCCAAATGACAGCGAAGAGGGTTGCACAGTGGATGATGAATCCAATGTAGAGCACAACAATGGCATCAAGAATCTGGAATACCCACCGCAGTAGTATGTGTGTGCCGCGCCAAATGTGCCCAGATTGGTTCCGCCTGCACGCAAGTCAAAGAGACAGGCTGAAAAGGTGTTGGTGACGGTCAATGCAGCTGAAATGCGGAGAAATACAGAAGGGAAAAAAACCTAGAACAGAATGCGTCAATGGTTCACCAGCTTTATGTAGCTTGACCGAGAGTTTCAGTTTGAGATATTTTATGGGCAAATGGTAAAAAGTAACTTCTGAATATCGGTTCATAAATAGATGTATAGCAGGCGCAATGAATTTGTTGGCATTATATATCATTTTTAGTCGTGTGAGAGTGAACAGTACAAGATTATTATGCTGCTCTCGTTTGCCACAGGGCCCAGTCTCAATCAGGTAGAAAGACAAACAAGGAAGTGAAATGAGAATGGAAACAATTATCGACCCCTGCAGATGTTGAATGGACAATACATTAAAATAAGCGTCAATGGAGCATCACTGATTTGTTGTCTTGTTTGTACAGTAATTCACCAGTGACGTAGTCGTTACTATGCCTAACGGACGTATTAGGAGCTTTTATTTGCAAGCGAGATACCAACACAGTCACGAAACCATTCTTAGCATCAGTGACAACGGAGCGTTAACCATTTATAGCTTTGCATCTTGTCTAAGTTATGTTCCGATTGGTTGCAGACATCCATTTATGCAATATTGGCAGCCTTCACTGGCAAAAACAACCGCGACATGCTACCTGCGGCATCCTGAAAATGAGTGTCTATGGAGCATCAACAGCTTTAGGTCTTGAATATTTCATAAACAAGGCATCGCCCGGATCTTGGTGTGAATAACTCTATTATTATCCGCATTGATAGGCAAAAATACCATATATTGATGGTGAAACACAGATACCAAATTAACTGATATTGCAAACTGCTCAACAAGCAAAACTGCATTATTGGTTGCCAAAAATCCAATTTTGATAAGATACTATTCACACCCTGCAAATACAAGAGCCTTATATGAATCTATAGATGGACCAGCTGGGCAACCCGCTGACAACCTGCCCAATTCAGACTGGAAGGGAGTTTACCATTGAACTGTACAGGAGTGGGCAGTTTGGGTTAATTGACTACACGGACAGCCAATTTGGCAAATGTTACGTTTTAGACCCGGACCCGGACCTGAAGTAATGGCCTGGAACTGTTGCTAACACTAGTACCTTGCAGTTGTTCAACTGCCATGGTAGGGTTATACATCATCACGATTGTGATTTCACACATTTCTGATCAGACTTAAGTAAACATTGAGTTCTATTACATTTAATACAATTGTGATATATCGACGAAATCTAGAATAATGGTGCACACAAAGGAATTCCGAAATCCGATCGTTGATACCATTCCTTACCTCAAAGCAACATGGTTATCTCTACAATCGTACTTCCATCAACAAATCCTGTAATCCCAATGCGGGTGATGTTGGTGATGGCATTGATGTCTTTGAAGTTGCGTTTGCTGTCACTGCAGGGGATGGGCTGGCTGCTGTTGGTGATGGCAGTCCTCCCTATTGGCAGAACAGCTGAGAATGGCATGCCAGTGTCAGTAGCAGCAACAATGCTGCTGCGATGTTTAAAAGAATTGTCGGGCTGCTCAATCAGCTCCTCCTGGACATAATCAAGGAAGTCCTCATCTACACTGCCCTGATCATTGTGAGGCTGTGCAATCGCTGGGTCCATACCAGTTGGGTTGATCCTTTGGTGACTCATGGAGTGGATATTGTCTATCTTTTTGGCTTGAAGCTCCTGCAAGAAAGAAGAAAAATCTGGGTTGAGACGACCAAATACATCTGTACATACATTATTAACCATGTGATTAAAGTTTCTAGTAATGCACTTAGGCTGTGCTCCACCTCCTGGACAAACTTTATTGGGACTCTAAACTCGTCTGGTTTCCAGGCACCCAGACAATGGTGGATGGCTGCTGCAGTGAGGGCAATGAATATGAGGTTGATTTTATCAATCAATGATCCCAATTTTGTTCCCATTTGTCATATGCAATAGAAGTATGTTCGGTGAATATGAACCTCATTTTCAGTTGCTCCAGATCGAAATTTGGACTCCGAAATTGATCATCAAGACAATCATGGCACATGATGGGAACTTTGAACTAACCTCCCGAACAATTGTGGGGCATGTAAATGGGTGTTTGGCAAATAGCCAGGCTACCATTTTCTGGGTCGCTGTAGGTGACTTGGGTCAAAATTCGTAAATGAACCAAATTGAAGTCTTGCAACTGTGAACCATTGCTGCACGAGAGCAACCTATCATCGTTAAAGCCTAAGGCACAATGATGTCAGCGATGAAAACAATTGTTGAGATGATTCATTTACCACTGAAATGTAGTTACATGCAGGGTCTGAGTTTCTCTGAGCTGAATCAATCCTGGTAATTTCCTCCTTCTACAACCGATGCATGTGGTCAGTTTTCATCGCATTCATGGCAAACCGATTTACAAACATCGCATAATTGTTAGCTGGAGGCTTCACTTGTACTGTGACCATCACCAGAACTCCTAACAGAGTTGTCCAGATGTTCTATTCTGCACCGATGAAGAAGCCTAACATGTCATCAACATCGAAATCATATCACCTCAGATTTGCAGCGTTCCATCCAATGTATTGGTCACCAGCATCATTTGAATCCATCTGCACATAAATATATACATTAGTAGGCGAATTGAATGGTTTAAATGCTTCCTAGAATATCTTCTTGGATGCCTGCACCTCATGCTAACGTTCATCCACCTCCACTCAGACAATATAGACCTTACGATATACAGGATGTAGGGGTTACGGTGACAAAGGAGTGAATTGAATTACAGTGACTAATTTGACAACTTTTGATAAGAAAAATTCTCTTTATGGCAGCTTGCGCGGTGCTTTCCTCAATGGTCACTGATAAGGCTTCTCATCCAATTCTCCAATGTAATCTCAACTATCAATGTAATTTTGAGTTATCCAGCTGGGATCGTCATCGAGATCCTCATTGTGGATAGATCGTCTTCCTCTCATTGTGCAGGCCGAAACAAGAGGAGGTGGAGAAGTGCAGCACCTTGATGACATCATTTCAAAAGCATGCAAGTGATAAGTACAAAAACATTAAATGAGTGACCAAAGGAAATGTGAATGAAGGTATAATAAATGAATTAAAGAATTGTGTACAGGGAAGAAACCATTCATAAAATTAAAACAAACATCGTGATGCGTCTTTTTATCCTGTTGACAGTTATATGGTCTCAGCTTGTCCCACAACACATGCTTCCAATGCCTTGGATGGACAGGAACCCTGAACGAAGAATGGCAGGTAACAAGTATGCCTCAGGGTTGTTGGTTGGCTTCCTTTGACGAAAATCATTATCGCAACAAGCTAAAAAGCATTAGCATTTCAGTAATCATTTGAGCTAATATCTCCTGGGTAAAGATACCAAACTACCAATTAAATGATATCCCTACACTGAGTCCTATCACTGCCAGAATTGCCAGCAGTCCAGGAATGGCGCAGTTCAGACTGGAACTGCCCCGGTCCAGTCCAGTCGAGTCGACTCAAATTTTTAGCTGCGATGGGACTGGGGTTCAATATTTGCGCACTGGTCTGGAATAATCTGGACTGGTGCGGACTGAGATCTCCAACAGTGTTATTTTTGGACCAAATCCGATCCCATCTGGAAGTGTATGTAGACTGGTGTGTGCTGCTGCGAAATCCTTGATGCCTAGCTCTCTCAATTGTCTAAGATAATACATAGTCATACCAAATGCACAGGCTAGCACGGAACCTCGGACCCTAATCCAATGGCACGCAATATCCAGACTCTACTTAAATCAGGTTAAATGCCACGAACCGATGGGACTGATATCCAAAGAAAATGATTTCTGTATAGAATACTATCTGAGAAGACTTATTGCCAAGGAGAAGTCACTCTAATACCGTGTCAGGTATCACATAAATTGTTAGCACCGGACAGCTCCGCACAATCCCAATGCAGTGCAACACCCTAACATTCCGGTCCAGTGCAGTGTAACTATTTTGCGCCCTGGAATGCACAGTGCCCTGCCCCAGACTGGGACCGTTCGGACCATTGGCAACACTGATTTCTGCCATTATGCTTTACCCAACAACAATCATCTCAATAATTAATGCCAACATCGTGAACTCTCAACACAGCACCTAATGCTTGAATATGACCAATGTAATAATTAAATAAACAAAACTTCAAAAAGAGTCCCAAAATATCTCCAAAAAACTCCATATTATCACCCATATGTCCACCCTCCAAAGTGCCAGAAAAATACCAACCCACACCCCAAATCCTTCCAAAACTATCCAGCCAGTAAATTCCATCATTACAACGACTAATTTGCAGCTGGGCGGCTGATTGTAAGCATTCTATTGGCTTGGGAGCAGGCAGCAGAAGGATTTACAATGTGATGGTAGTCGGATTGCCAAGCCACATCCTCATCTGCAACATTGGTTTTCTCCTAATTGGCAATGAGACGAAGAGCCACACTGTTTCTGATGAGTTCGAGGTATAGCTGCTGTCGGATAATGCTCTTTTGAAGAATCGAATGGAAATATTGGAAGTCTGTTTCCGTCGTCGGCAAGCTGCTTCGATTTGGGTGCATCATTTCAGCATCATCATCTGATTACTCCCCAATATCATGGATCATATCCTCGGCTGGAGGAGGGATGATATCATCCAGAGGAATGTAGCTGCAGCCACCATGCATAGGCATCTGGCCACCAGGTGTGCTGTTGGCATTTTCGCGACAATATACAACGGAACAATGCGTTGGGTTGTTTAATTTCATTGCCACCATTACCCATCTGGCAGAAGTATTGTTATTGATCTTTGGTGTAGCATTACAGGTATATGAACCAGCATCTCCATTAGGCTCCTCCCTGCACCCCTAAAGCTCTCTGATTTTCCACCTGGGGTCTCGCAGACTAGGGATTGCAGCATTGACAATGGACAAAATGATTATATCAATGATTGATGTAACTATTGGAAGTATCGATTCATCATCCGCAGGCCAGTGCCATGAGAAGAGCTGAGTATGATTTTCACCCACCCTCTTCCCAGGAATGTCTGGATCCACATAGGTGATAGTAAATCTAAATGGCTAGACAAGGAAATCTGTCAAAGTGGCACAAAGCATTTTGGTCAGTGAAGACCTGTGGCATAAGGTTTCTTCCTGCTCGTCTTCTGTATCTACATATTATCAAGAGCCGCAAAAGAAGAATCCTGGCGATGAAACACAAATCATCATGTACCAATTTTGTTGTCTAAGTTGGAGGTTCATTAATCCTCTTCTTCCGTTGGTGAAGGCCATTCTCTGTGAACTTCTCCAATGATGTCTTGAGTTTCTGACCATCGAAAATTGTCTTCACTACCTTGTACCAGTTCCAAAGTGGGCTGTTAGACTCCAGATAAGTGATTCGACTAACGCAATGATCTATTAGGAGATCCCATTGCTAGGGGCTGGCAGCAAGGCTGTCACTGATGCTCATGGACTGGGAAATCTTCCTGATGTACTCACTCACTTTCTTATCTTTCCGTTGTGTTGTCAAGCCAACCTTGTCCTGGCAAATCCCATAGGTTTCTGCCGCTCATTGGCTGACTCCAACACTGGCGTTCTCGGCCAAGATACAGACTTGTAGAGACTGCATCAGAATTGTATTAGCATCTGTGACGACTGATTTCAGCAACCAGAAGGTATCACAATACATTTTAGGTTCCCAGTGGTCATCAATGATTCAGTGGTGGATATCAAATCCTTGTTACTCTAAACAAGTGTCAGGAATGTTGAATATATCATCGACAGTTATGCAAAATAGTAGTAGGGGAGAGGAGTGTGTGTCGAAGGTTCTACAGATTCTTAGCATGGTGGGCAGGCAAGGCGAATATATGTCGGCTTAAAGGGATTATCTTGATTCAGCAACATCATGGTTGCAATTCAGCTAGGAAACAATATCCTGAGCATGATCTAAGCACCCTGACTTGTCAACTAAACGTGTAAATTAATCACAAAGACAACTGACCATATGCACTGCAGTCATACCTCACTCATTTGGCATTGCTCTACTTCTTGTACCCCGCAATGACGTTGCCGGGTGGGTATTTAAAGAGAATACAAAGTTCATGTATGGTACAAACATCACAAAAAGTGGCAACTGTATATCAGGCAATGGACATAGGATGGTCTTCTAAGGGTGCAAAACAATCCACACAAGGAGCTTAATGTGGATGCGGTATACTTTTTGAGATCCCAGTGACGTTGAACATGAGAGCGGTTAAAGGCTTTGGAAACATCTGAAGGAAGATGAGAGATAACCTATGAGTGGAAGGACACATTTTTGGAAAAAGTAATCCAAGGCTCAGCTTTTTCCGAGGACAAGCTGGCTGGCAATTGTATTAGTAGCTAAAAACCTGTCGAGACACTACTTAACCTTGTTTCGCTATTACATTTTGCCAAAGTAACATGGATATTCACCAATAGTATGTTTGCTACTCGAAGCGGTACACCTACATTGGCTCTTACATCGCTCACCTCCATTGCGACCACACAGAAAGGGTATTTTCTGTATCAACCTAACAACGGCCAGATGATGGTTGTGCTATCGAGCACGATAGTATTCGACTTCCATTCTATAATGAACTGCATTGCGACACTATTCTAAACCCTTGCGACCATGATTGTACGGATACAGGAGCCGACTATGTAAATACATATATCGATCTAGAGCAACCTCCGTTTTGGATACGAATTTATGGTAATCCACAATTCAGCAACCATCTAGCCAGCAAGCATATTAGTAATAAGTATTTCAATATCTCTGACAATGAAATTGATTCATGGTCACCGTTTTCTTGCAAAGAGGAGTGTTGGTTAGCACACTGGTATGTCATGCACAACTTGAGTAGAGCAGCTATCAAAGAGCTTTTCCGGAACCCTATGATGGCAATTGTTAGCCACTGCTCCTCATCCCACACTTTATTCCAAATGTTGAATGAGATGTGCTACGCCATGGGCATGGACTCTTGGTAATCAGGCAATGTGTTTTACAATCATTTGGCCAATCCAAACAATCTTCAGGATGATCCTTACATACATTTCTTTTACCGCAATCCTGTTTAATGCATTTAGTTCCTCAGGCAACACCCTACATTCAGGGAACCTATGTCGTATGCCCCAGCAAAGTAATTTGATCGTGCTGCGGAACATATCTACTCAGCGGTCATATCAAGCGACTGGTGGTGCAATGAACAGGAATGTTTGGAAGATTTCATCATAGCTACGATGATTTTGACCCCTTCAATAGCTATGGTGGCTGCTTGGAGCTATATTGGTACCTCTATTCAGCAGTTCAGACAAGATGCATCTTACAAACATTTGGGGTGACAAGAAGGAATGGCCAGTATATTTCAGCCTCAGTAACATCAACTCGACAATTTGATCAAAGCCTTGTAATCTTACAAACATCCCAGTTGCCCTTCTCCCCGTTCTGCCAAAATTTCACTTTAAGGGACAAGCAAAAACGATTCCCATGAAGGATCAACAAATCTGCAATCGAGAGGTTTGAAGAAATGTATTTCAGCTGATTATTCTTCATCTCAACACACTTTTCAACACTGGAAAGCTCATGCTTTGTGCTGACAGTTGGATGTGGCAATGATATCCTGTGATCTATACATGAAGAGCTCACCACTTCAAAATTATCCACTTGCACTCGGTCAGGCATCCCAATTGCCCACTGTGCGAAGCACCGAAATCGTCATTTCATGTTGGGAATTCATAGTTGTGGCAATTGAAATTCCATCGGCTATACTTTCAGCAGAGGATGCTCGCAACTCAGGGAGGCAAGATGGAGACCTGGGAAGCAAGACAGTATCTGCAAGACCATGTGGTTGTATCATCAGAAGGCGTCTGTTGGAATATGAAATGCATCTCACCATCAACTGTTATCGTACCCAATATTCTTCATTCCTTATATCGCAGTATGCTAAACCGTGTGATGGATTGGGTAATATTCTTTCTCAAACAACATTCCAGGATTGACAAATTCAACCACTTCTGGGCAATGATGCCTCCATATCGTGGCTTCACTCAATTCAACAAGCCATATAGCCAGGTGATGCAATGGAGTGGTAAGGTGATGAAAGCACTCAGGTGGGTGATTGTTCCAGTTTGCATGGCAACTCATTTTCACCCTTTGGCGAGCCAAAGAATTCCCTTCCCCCAAGCCCCATTGTGGATTATGAACTTAGTGTAGTTTCACCTTATGCCACAGTGCCGATACCATCCTAAAGCCATCAAGATAGACTTGGAGAATTATCTTGAGGAGTATCATCGCCGCAACGATGTTTTGAGTCGATGCCACATCAGTTAATCTACAAAGCAAGGCTCGGAAGCCTTGCAAAAGCAGCTTACTGTGAAGAAACAGGAGGAACAGGGGAGTAACCCCAGCTGAAACAATCTTTCGGCTGCTGCAAAGTGTCGTCACATTGATGAAGATAAACTGCTGATCGAGTCAGAAATTGCACAACATCTTGTTGATGAATAGGATTTTAACTTTGTGAAGAAGCATCTCTGGAACCACCTCTCTGGCCATATCTGCCATCTTCGCAATTTCTTAAATGCATGCTCTGCACTACCAGAATGGGCAATGATGAATCTTAATCAAGCATACTGACAATCAAATTGTCATGAGGCACCCTTCTAGATTTTAGAAACGAAAGCCCGGAAGGAGGTGTTTCAGGGTCGAGAGCTCTATGCAAATGCTACCTAATAGCGTCGGGACGATGAAATGCCACTAACCGAAGTGCTTATGAACTGAATAATGAAAAACCTGTGACCAGAAATCAAGACACGTGATTAGTGTTAGCAAGGGGTCCGGGTAACCTGCCAGTGGTCCGGTTTTGGACCCCAAAAATAGGTCAGTCCGGTTCCAGATCATTCCAAAATTCCCATCTACTACCACTTCGTGGGCCAAACCCAGACCCGTACCCGTCATTGTGTGGGTTTTGCCATGTTTGGCAAGACGCATCGGTTTAAATCTCCGGTTTTCTTCTTTGAGTTTCACTGTTTATAGTCGCATTCAGATATACTACTGTTATACGCAACATATTGACATTGGTACATAGCTGACGCTTTTGGATGTATTGCATGCCATGCTGATGAAAAAGAACAGCGACATGCGCCCGACCACATCCTGAGAATAAGCCTCAATAATTGTTGATCGTTTATTTTGGGCAATCTGGAGGGCGACCAGTTACACATAGTCAGAGAGCTAGTATTGGCCGCCTTTTTAGTCAACAGAGAAAGCTAGACACTCCCTACCCCATCTTGAACAGGAGGGTTAATAGAGAATCAATGATTTTTGCTCATGTTATTTTGGAAATATCAGTGGCACTTGATCACAAGCATCCATATACAAGACAATGGCAGCCATTATAGGCAAATATGTATGGGATATTTCCAGCACATCCTCTCGAGCAGTCACAATTTATTTCATGTACAGACCTACCACCAAGTGTTCTGCACCCTTCTGACCTACAAAATCAGTCAAAACGAGATATATAGACAATCACGACCACATCACGCTGTGATGAACCATAATGCACAGCCCATAATCATTGACGCTCCATTGACACTCATTTTCCAAATAGGGCAGGGAGCATGTCACTTTCCCATTTCCCTATAAAGGCGGCCAATACTTTGTTTATGACTGTGTGCAACCATTTGCCACCTAGATTACCCAACATACATAACCAATGATCATTGACACTCCGGTGATGCTCATTCTCAAGTTAGTACTCAGAGGGTACCGTAATCTGTTTTGCCTATAATTGAGGCCAGAAATTCCTGTATGACTTTTTGCAATCTATTGGTAGTTCAGTTACCCAGGACGCAAGGCTGCAAATGATTGACACTCCATTGACACTCATTTTAAAGTGTTGTATAGTCAATGTCTGCTGCCATCGATAGTAGCAGAAATAATCATCTGGATTCAGTCGTTGCCTTTCTGTCCGCTTGTGAATCAGCCTGTTGGCAAAGCTGTGCGCAGAAATATTCTTGCCTGGGTCTCTCTCATTCTACCACGACTGATACATCCGTGAGAATATTGCATTTCGCCAGCTATAGATTTCTTCATGAACAAATATCCTCATTCGACTGCTCACTATTCTTCCATAGTATATCTCTAAGTGAAATTCTCAATCAAGCAACATATAGAACCTGGTGAAAACATATTGACCCAATCGGCCCTACTGTCTCTTGTTTCCCTTATTCCTCCTTGTTTCCGTTGCACTGACAGTCACCAACCCGTTTTCAGCCTGTTTCATTGACTTCCCCATTGGCCGAATCAATCCAGGAACATTTGGTGTGGCCCTGACAATGCGGTGCAGTGGGATTTCTGAAGTCTTGATCCCACTGCATGGCCCAAGGTTGAATTCATCGTCTGTCTCACAGTCGACTTCGCTCTCGTTTGGATTATCCAAATAAACACACTAGTTAAGCTAATTTTGAGTGTGGGCTATGATTTCAGGTGTACTATCAGGATCACATTTGGATGGATAACAACTGATTCTTCTGATTCAGTGGATGTTTAATACTTGAGTTCGTCCTCCAGGGAGGTCTTATGCAGACAAAGCTGGTAGCAAAGGTGATCGTCTGACAATTCAAATGCAGCCACACCAGCAGGTTGAAAGTTTGACCAGAATACTATAATGATTTCTTTGGTATCTGAAATGTATCCTACGGCTGTCATTGGCGTATTCTGAGCACAAGATTTCTTCTCTGTAGCACATTGGTTTTGGCTGCCCTGCCACATCTCCAAAAAGGCATGGACCTTAGCCTTACTGTACAATTTTGATTCCTCCGCCTCTTTCTTCAATTCGAAGTAATTTTTTGTTTTTGCAGTATCCGATGCTGTACAATCACCAACCAATATTCCGGTATTAGCTCAAGCAAACAGCCTAACTATGACATTTTCCCTCAGCATCTCGCCAGCAGTTTTGGACTGTCTCCAGCTAATAACATCTCGCCCAAGGGGAAGTCTGGCCTCCACTCCGACACCATGTGGTATAATAGACAATATGTTGCGAGCCACGTTGCAGAGATTGGCAAACTTTGCGTGAGTTCCTTCTTCCTAGCGTCAGCAGTCAGTACCAGTGTTAGCAACGGGTTCTGATAACTGGCCAGCGGTCCGCATTTGAACCCGAAAATTGGCTGGGTTTGATTCCAGACCCGTCCAAAATCCCGACACACTTTGTCTTTGCGGGTTGTTACCCAGATCAAACCTGGAACAGTGGGTTTTTGGCCTGGTTGGATCTGGACTGCGGTTCCAACTTGATGGTTCCTACAGCTTTAGCTAGAATTAAGTTTTTGAGTTCTGATCATAGTATGACATGATGAATAAGTTGATTGTGCAGTACTCCAAGCTCGTCCCTCTGCAGCATTGAGATTTACATTCCGACTGATATTCGTGGTTTGGCTGTGAAATGAGGGCATATCTTAAGCAGAATTCGTGGGTTTGCAATAGAGACTCCCAAAATATTGGTCAGATTGCAAATCGGAATGCTGGAGGTGAAAGAGCTCGTCCAACTGCCCAATCTGCGAATTCATCCTGTCATGATACAATCAGAACTAAAAAACGTAATTGGAGAAACAGTTGTGAGGTTAAAATGCCGGGTTTGTGGTGGTAAAACCGGCCCAATTGCAATGGTCCAGGTTTGCATGTGGTAAAACCCGTTGCAACAGTTCAGTTCTGGTCACAACCGTAACCTGCAACGGTTCTACCAGGTTGAAACCGTTTCTAACACTAGTCGGTGTTATCCGGCATCCAGAATGTACTGCCATTTACCATTGGGCTGGAGTGGTACTCATTATGATTGAGATTTTCTTGTCCCCAGTTCTTTGGTGATTCAGGACGAGATTGCCAATAAAACCTTGTGGCAGTCAATAGGCACGCTGTAAGATCGCTATGTCCGGGTGTCGTTGCTGCCACACATCTACTAGGCATTGAGTCTTGGTTATCATCACCAGACAGTTCATATCGATCAAAAGATGATTGTGTAAATCCAGAAGCCTTTGCCGAGGGGAAGACCTTGCTAAAGTGAAGATATTCGCATTTAATGACCGATATTCGTTGATGTTTGGGACAGTATTCGTTATCCACATACTTCAGAAAAGCCTTCTGGCATTGGATAGTATAGGACGTCTCAACCTCAGAATGCATATCAATCACCTTGTCCCACTTCCTGAATAATCACAAGTTCCGGAAACGATCACGGATATGTGCAGAAATGTGAAGCACACTGGTCGTTGCAGTGTTAGGGGTTTTCCTTAGCAGCAGCAATGATACTTGATTATACACATTGGATGCATAAATATCTATGATATGCATAATACCTATGCATGCGTTAGTCAAGGTGAGAAGTAAGTTGCTTTTAAGGGGCAGTTCATATTAGCCGCGTGAAGTGATACATCAGGCGGTGTTCTCTTTGTTCATGCCAGGATACTATGTGGGACATGCATGTTGTCATGCACGGCAGTTGATAGTCCATACGCGATTACATGGACTCCTTACACCTATCTGTAACAGGCCCAGATACAGTAAGGCATGTCACGGTGAGGAGAATAACCTCGATCTTAGCATGATGTCACTGAGGGATTATTCACGTAGGCACCGGCCTAGAGCGAGCACTGGTTATTAGTTTAAGCAGTCTGGATCACTATGTAAACTCGTATCAGATAAGACCATACATGTCAATATTCCATGTGGGCATAGTATCGGTTGGTCGCTGATTAAATGTATGACGGAAATAAATAACTCTTCAGCATGAGGGATTCAAGAGGCGATAAGCATTACCAAGTTGATTGGTGAATGTTCCAACTACTGAATCATACGATTGCAAAAGAGTCTAGGATTAGTCTGTTTGAAGCGTGCGATGGATGGCCTGATTGTTCAGGAGTGTAATGCTTTCAAACCACATTGCATGCATTACTCAGTAAAGAGATAGCAGTAGCAGACGTGGGGGCCTAGAAGGTTGCTATAAAGTGACAGCAGTGTCGCGAAGGTCACAGTGAAGGAAACAAGCAGCGACCAACCGTCAACACAGCAGCACCGAAGATGATCTTAAAATATCATTAAGAATTTTATCAACAAAAACACAAACATTTCTTCCCTATTATCTTTATGTGACTGGTCTTTGTATGCCTGGTCATCAGCTGACACCTACCGAGTTCCCACTATAACCAGTGGTCAAATTTTTCAGCAATTTGTATTTGAGTGATCAGGGCACAACGTAACCCACACCTATCGTGCGGTTTTTCGTTTCTGCAAACTAGAAGCTATGGACTATCTGGTACTGAGGTATCCCAATACGGGCGCACTATCCTTCAATCAGTTTTCGGAGGAGTTGTTAGGCGATGGGGAAGTCAAGTCTATTATTATGTCAGAGAGAGGGCATGGAAGAGGTTTGACTTGAGCGCTCTCGATACAAGGTTGTGAGAGGTTGAGTCTTAGGATAAGATGAGGAGAGAAAGAGATAACATGATTGGCGGTCGTACTGAATTCAATAAATGTTGTATTGATTATTGGGCTTAAAAACCCCCGTAACATGGAGTGACTTCAACATAACATTTGAACACCTTCTGGCCGGCAACCTTCACGGCGAAGTATAAGTCTCCTTTCCATGGTTTCTTCTGTTTAGCCAAAGCTCGCATAACGCCATCCATGTGATCAATCATGTCATTGTAGACAGTAATGACATATTGCAGAGTAACTGTAAACGTTTTCAACATCCACAGGGTCCAGTATCGGAATGGCCCTGAAACTTTCATGATCCACTTAACGATGGTCCATTCATCCTGTATTGTGCAGTGTTGGCGGTATTTGCTGTATTTTGGATTCCTCAGACACTCGTGGGTGAATTCTCATAATCTGTAGGCTTGCTACAGCAACTCCAGTGTCCAATTCCGCCGTGTGTTCATATCCATAATTGTTCATACTCGATCAGTACTGTGGCTTTTTGACAGTCAATGAACTTGTTTCGACGACCAGGAGTCAACGTAATCAATACAGCAAGCAATCTCTGCTATATGAATGTCAGTTTCAGGTCATTCACAATGTCTTGAAATAGGTACTTTCTCAATCGTCTTTGCCAAACCTGCCTGCATAGCCGACACCTTGTTGATTCTGGCATTGCCCTCTATTCACAGTCTTTGACTCTTCCCAATGTCTGCGGTTTCATTCTCTGCAAATTGATCATTGCACTGAAGGGCTTCGCCAGACTTGGTGAGGCCTTTGACCGCGAGACTGTGCATGAATGCACCCAAAGGAAGCTGAGTGACCTGCGCCATACATCGCATATAGTTTCTCATTGCAGGGCATAGGATACAGAAGGCGTCAAGGGTTGATGGCATTTCCCAAGTCATCGAGTATTTTGAAGAAGCCTTATAAGTTGTAATTCCTAGTACACAGCTGTCTGTAAGCTCAATACGACCCAGAACCTCCTTGAACTGTATGGCTAGTCTTGCTCCGGTATGTTGACCCTTTACCTAGTAATCTTAAATAGCATTCGATATAGGAAAAGAAGGAGTTGTCTACCTAATCGAGTGCGAGTTGTACTTTTCGCAATGCCCAAATTCGATCCATAGAGTAAGCTGTGATCGAAGTTATCGCCAATTTGTTCGTTGATGTCGACCAACATCAGCAAAATGTATTTTTGTCACTGGAAGCCTTCAGGAGTGTCTGAGAGGATGTGGAGTGTAAACTTAGATGCGTCAATTTCAGGAGAGTATCAGACCTTAGGAGGGCATTCCTGCCGGCCTTCAGAGTAACTGGGAGCGCCGGTGACAAACCTGGGAGCGCCGGCGACAAGTCTGGGAGCACCTCGAATCACAGTAGAGCAGTCTTGGAAAAACTTGTTCTTTGGGAACGCTGCTGGTGCGCCTGAAAATCATAGCTACTACTAATCGTTCAACGATTTTTAAAACTCATGTATTCAGTTTGTATTCTCATCTATGTATCTATGTATCTATATAGCTACCCATCTACACCCGGTATATCTGGACTGGCTGCAGGCGGTGCTTGAGAGCAATTTGAGGTGCGTCTGAAAATGACGATCGAGTGAACAAGAGATACACTCCGAGGCCGTGATCGAGCGAGTTTGGAGATGCACTTGGAGGCTGTGATCGTGCGAACATGGAGGCCGTAATCGGGCGAGTTTGGAGATGCACTTGGAGGCCGTGATCGAGCGAGTTCGGAGATGCACTTGGAGGCCGTGATGGTGCGAACCTGGAGGCCGTAATCATGCGAGATTAGAGATACACTTGGAGGCCGTGATCGAGCGAGTCCGGAGATGCACATGGAAGCAGAGATCGAGCGAGTTCGGAGATGCACTTGGAGGCCTTGATCTA
>Ga0307512_10001115_pt1 | contig 39023 bp, 37 predicted proteins | sample 14_EM_MG_FD_200267 | JGI IMG/M metagenome (GOLD analysis project Ga0307512, IMG submission 200267) | Populus trichocarpa ectomycorrhiza microbial communities from riparian zone in the Pacific Northwest, United States - 14_EM | ecosystem: Host-associated > Plants > Roots > Unclassified | place...
ACGATAAGTGCACCGAGTCAAGTGATGGCAAGCACACCTACGGATGAATCAACAAGCACACCCGGAGGAGAGCCAGAGAGCGCACCCCGCGATCTGAGACGATAAGCTCACCTAGCATACGACTGACGTCCAGTATACCAGCAAATGCACCTGAGAGAGATGATATCTCAAACGAACCCGATCCATGCCAAACGAGTGCAATATACTACCGAAGCATTCCAAATGAGATTCCGAATGAACGCAAATACGGCTACGGAAACAGTTCCAAACGAGATACCGAATAACTCCAATATTACAACCGAATTGGGACCGAACGGGATTCAATATGACCACCGAGCGTACTGAATGGTTTACCGAATGGCATCACGAGAGACAGTGGAGATAACAACCAAGAGATCATCACCGAGACCTCACAGCGACAGATATCACTGCCGAAGGACTTCACATGGAGATTGAGAGGATTACCGGGAGCGCTACCGTAACAAGCCACGGACCAAGATGCTTACCGAATGACGTACCGAAGGATCGAGAAACTAACACCGAACGGCACACCGAACTGAATGCCGAATGATTTCACCAGAAGCCTACCAAATGACTACCGACATGACAATGGATATTCTGCCGAAGCTACCTACCGAGATGGCCACAGAGAAGTCGACTAAGAAAGCACCGAAGCTATCATCCGAATGACTATCACCCAGAAGCGGTCCACGGAGACCCTACAAAATGCTGAATCAAGAGATGCCGAAATCTGCAAATGCGATGTACAAAGCGGCTTTCCGAGAGCAGAAGCGCACTCCTATCACGGTGAGTATGACTACCAACTGCTCTGCTTACGTGTTAGATATGGATCAATGATATACCGCCCATGCACGATGCAATTGGCCACCATTCTACCACCTTTGAATGGTCACAGCGAGTCACATATAAGAACCGATGGATATGACAATGCCAGGAGCGGAAGCTCACATCAATGTCCAAAGTCAAGAAGAGATCGACCTTTTCGTGATATTACCCCAGCCAATTCCGACGATGGTCTATCCCTAGACACAACTTTACGAAGCGAGAGCCAAACCGAATTAAGTATCCAATCAGAGATTACAATTTCAATCCCGAATCACCAATGAATCGCAATTACACTGCAACCAAGCTACGATGGCAATCAACAATCGATATGATGATGAAGTCGTCGACGGAGCAACGAATTTTCAAAGAGGGAGATAGCAGTGTCTACACAATCACATCCTACCGACAAGTCGAAGCCCACCGAGAGCAAGTCTACCGAGACATGCACCGAGTAGTCGACCGAGAAGTCTACCAAGAAGTCGACTAAGATTCTACCGAAGCCGCCTATCGAGAGCGCACCCATGAAGTCGACCGGATGGTCACCGAAGCGGACTTCGAAAGACTATTACCGAGTACCAATGACTACCGACTGAGAGATATCCTACTGAGCACCGCACGAAGGCTCGGGAGAGCGCAAGTGCACTTGATCTTAGTAAGTATAGCCATCTTTAGCGAAGCTCACTTGTTAGGCATCGACCAATGAGACGCGACTACACACAATGCAATTGACGTATACGATTGATGATTACCGATGGCAACAAACGATGCCGGCAGCAGAAGCTCCCATCGATGCCAAGTCATGAGCGGAAGCTCTACCACCCTGATGATGCTGACCAAGAACCACGCCGCGATATGAACCACGCCGAGATATGAACCACGTGTGAGATACTGGATGGCACGTTGGATGCCGGATGAGTTTGGGAGTGGAGATAAGGAGGAATTGAGGTCCGAGACTCGGGAGTGGAGGAAATGGGTCAATGGAGTTTCAGAACTCGGGACGGGAGAAAAAGTGATCAATTGAGCGTTCCTTTCTTCTGTTTTTGTCTTCTCTTCTCTTCTCCATACTTAATTACTTCATTGGATCTTGGCCCGGTAAAAATGGTGTCGGCACGGGTTTTTACCACCTTCGGAGTCTGTCAAGTGGAGGAGGAGTTTCCCCGTGCGCCGGATCCGCCGAAAGGTCACCCTGAACGGTACTGATCAGTTGTGGGACTTATGGGTTTGTACGAGTACGTACGCGGCATGATTGTTGAGAGCGTTTCTTTCCTTTTCTCTTGTACAGTTTATGCAGCCCAGGAGGTCTGCGCCTAAAGAGAGGGATAATGTAATGGCGGCACGTGACCCGGGGCCGGGTAATGGCAATTCTATATAGTCGGCTCACCACGAGCCTTAGATCTCTAGCGATAATCTTACATATACATCTACACCTACTATCACTCGCATCCACGTTTGCAACCGTATTCCTATAATTACCACATGGATGCCTATGAGGCTGAACGCTGGCGTACGTGCCCTTACAGTTAAGAAGGTAAGAATGATATCCGCTGCATGAATATGCAATGGCAGGCGAGGGAGACACCTTTTCGAGCGACCATGGACGGATTCGACAAGAAATGGAGGCGTAGTGAAGACTGCGCTAGACTCTACACCCTGACAATACTCCGGGACGAGATCCCTTCAGAAGCATTCAATTATTGGGTTAACTGCCATCGGATTAAACTCAGATTAAACTGAGCATTGATATTCACTGTTACAGCAATGTCTGAAGGTTTATTTGCACCGCTTGAAGGGTGTTTATGCCATCTTGGCGCGACTATCATCGAACTGCACTAGTTCTTGGCACAATACTTCGAACCATCGATTGTGTATATCTTCAGCTTCCCGGTGGAAATCCCACTTTGGCAGAGCTAAAAGCATCACAAAGCGAACCATGATGTATTCTCTATCCTATGACATCAGTTGCGTGTGCTTTTTCCACTGCTAGGCGTTGGTAGCCGTGTTGGATGGTTGCACAGTTGGGACAAACTGAGAACTACTGAGTTTCCTCCGAGATGCAGGAGGTCTGAGCGGTAAAAATGATGAGTGATGCAAACGCAAAGCCCGGCGGAACAAACTGTCCTCACCGCGTGTACTCAATCTCGTCTCGAGGCCTGTCGTTCATGAGGTGCCTGGTGGTGCGGCAGGATGAAGGCTGCACCATTTTGTGTTCCTTAACTAACAAAACTCACAAGTTGAACCTTGAACTAAGAAATTGCCGGAATTCAAGTATATATATCCCTTCATCCCTCCTAAACCTCCATTCTCTTTTCCTCCCGTATTATACACACCGACAGCATCCTGATCTCGACCTCACGTGACTTGCACAGAACAACGCCTCTCGTTCCAAAACACACCCAATAACCTACACAACTTTGTCCTTTCCCTCTGGGCTTCCTTCCGCTACATGCAACTGTATCATAATGCTAACGTTTCGGATGTAGATTCATTGTCAACTCACAGCAATGGCACCAAAGGGCAGCAGCGAAGGAAAGGGGAAGGCTAGGGCAAAGATGTCGACATCAGTTATAAATCGATGTTAGTCGTTGGATCGGGACCGTATACATGGATTCATCTCGGAACACATCCGTGGACTCATACGGATATACAATGTTTGCGGTGTTAACGATGAGAGGGCGTGGGACTTCTTTTATGATTTAATCTTTCTTGATCCAGTCACGACTCTCCACTTTTCACAATTCCAGCTGATGTGGCCGCAGCGCAGGAGCAGGAGTTCGCCTTTTTGGGAGTGGTGGGCTGCCTTCCGCTCATACATGGGGCAACTGTTTGACAAAACCCGCGACCAAATGAACAATTGGAGGTGGGATAACCCCCATGGCTTTGGGGATCAAGTCAATGGCTCCAATCCGCAGACAACGAGCTTGCGGAAGGTTAAACGCACCGGCAAGCTTTTCTCTTGGTACGGCAGTGATGATCTCAGGGCAAAGATTCAGCCACCAAGCTGCCGGCAGTACAAGCCAGGCGACTTCCTGTCCGTTACACCACTAAATTGGGATGAGATACTAGACGAGGATGATGATGAGCAGAACTGGGCCCATCCCGGAGTGCCGAGCGGTGGAAGGAGCCGTCCTGGCGATGACAATCACAATGAGAATGGCGAGGGTGAGGAGGACACGCAGGGAGGTGAGAAAGGGACCGGGAAAGGGAAGGGAACAAAGGACAGGAAGGGGAAACGGAAGGGGAAGGGGAAGGGAAACAGTAAAGAGAAAGGTATTGTTAAACAAACCCCAGGGGGAGATGATATCTCTTGTGCCGTTGCTTTGCAGTTGCAGATAGAAAGGTGTGAGGCAGACTCGGGCACGGAGGGCTAACTAGAGCGGATGTATTTACAGCTGGAAGCATCTCCCGCCGTGTCAATTCCCTCAGATAATGATACCGACTCTACCGAGAAGTCGGTCGGTGAATATGACTCACAACTCGACGCTGATGTGGATATGCCCATGGAGGATGATGTGGAAGCAGCGGCCGGCATTGATTTAGACGGCGATGTGGATATTGGAAGGGATGGTGACGATGATGAGGAGGAAGATGAAGAGGAGGAAGATCAAGAGAAGGAAGATGAGGAGGAGGATAAGGATGAGGATGATGGCAAAGAATCTCGGACGATTGGCCAGGGAGAGATGGTAAATACATCGGCTGACGATGCTGATACCATGGTAGACGATGAGCCAACCGTGCTACCTGATCAAGGCCAGGAGATGGAGCAAGGCCAGGAGATGCGGGAGCATACCCCGCGGCCACAACCTCCGGTGCCTGCCCCACGGCCACATATCCCGGAGCCTCCCCCATGACCACGAACTCCGGAGACTCATACCCTCTGTGGGCTGGAGTTTCTGGGGCTTGTGACACCTCAAAAACCTCTCCCAGCAGTGCCAACTCTGCGAGAAGCTGAGGCAGCCAGAAACGCCTCGGATGTCGATGTGGACCAGCAGCTACTTGGCGAATCGGCAGGTGGCGACAGTCTCCCCGATGTCCTTCTCCCCGATGTCCCTCTGCCGGATGTCCCTCTCCCGAATGTCCCTCTCGCGGATGACCCTTTCCTGGACGTCCCTCTACCGGATGTCCCTCTCCCGGATGTCCCTCTCCCGGATGTCCTTCTCGCGGATGTCCCTCTCCCGGATGTCCCTATCCCTGACGTCCCTCTCCCCGATGTCTCTCTCACTGAGGCGCGCACGGATGGCTCGGTAGGCGAGTAGTGAACCAGTACTCGCGTTGCGTTTGGGTTAGAGTCCGGTTCTTGTCTTGTGAGTCTCCTTTGCTGTAATCTATTCATCTCACGCACTGATAATGGCACGCGTGGAGGTGTTTTGTTCGTTAGGGTTCGGGTCGTGGGCTTGTTCGTTTCATTTGTTCTAAAATGCATATCTCAGATGTGTCGATGCACAGGAAGCCAGAGCTGGCGCGGAGGGGATCGACAGAACGACTGGGTGTGGGTAAAGTAACGCCCGAGGAGGTGTGATGGCATGCTGAATGGGCGTCTTCCGTGGCAACTGCAACGACTATTCAAAATCAAACTCCTGAACGATGATAGAGCTTTCGTCGAGTACTGGTTAGCCCTGGCGCTCACCACAATGCCTGAAAACTCGGGTAACTTGGATCCTGTCTGGAAATTTGTACAAGCGAGAAAAGCACCGGCAGCCGTTGCTTTGCAAGTTTTCAGCGTGGGAAATGTTGTTGGCCGCGCGCACGTCATTCCCGAGATAGCTACTAGTAGTAAGATAGGAGACGGACGGAACGAACAATGGATTGTCAATAGCCACATTCATCTGGCGACGTGCAATGATGTGGATAATTAGTTAAGAGAGAATGGCATTTTGCGCGCAGGTAGATGGAACGCGAGGAGAGATATTCCCAGCGTCACCAGTCGCCTGGCAATCCTGTATAATTAGTAAAGAGAGAATTGCATTTTGCGCTCAGGTAGAATGAACGTGAGGAGAGATTTTCGCAGCGTCACCCATCGCATTGCAATCCTAATGCAAGTGCGTACCCAATGAACTCATTCCGATGTAAAGTCACAGTTAGCCACAACGCCAGAGTGATTGTTTAAAATAGGAGACCGACAGAACAAGAAGAAACGGTGACGCAGCGATCAGAGGGTGATAAGGAACGCGACGCGTTGAATTGACGCCGGGTGCATAGTAATCCGCCACCGGGGTGTCTCTGACGGCTCTGACGGAGCGCGTTTACTGTGATGGAGACATTCCGCCCGGACGGAAATATTTTTTGCTGATGATGAAAGAAAGGATGGAAGCAGTGGAAGGGAAAATCCAGGAGCCAGGATAGGAACGGTTCGCCACAATGGGGCCAAGCGCTGTCGTCCAAATACTCCCTTCGTGTCTCGGCGAGCTGGTAGCAGTCATTCATGGTACCACTCCGGACCCCCTTCAACCACAACTACTGCCAGTGCTCCCTGCTCGCCTATTCAGCATTGACTGGGGCTCATCCCACCAATTTTCCAAGGTAACGCCTTCCGACATTGTTGATGCTCCCAGGATACCGGTGCCCTCGTCAATGTGTCGGGCAAGGGGCTGTGACAACCTCATTACAAGGACGTTGAATGTGGTGGCCCCTAAGAACTGAATATATACAGCTTGGGGTGGTTCACAAGCACCGTCTTCCGCACCTCCATCTCCCTGGGGTAGTGAAGTGATAGTTTGCTCATTTCCGGGATTCCTAACCGGCGTCCACAAACCTAACAACTGGCCATTAGACCAGTCGATTTCAGGATTCCTAGATTGGAACCAACGAAGGCTAAGTGCAAGATCATAAGCTATCATAGGCACAACGAGGACATCCGGTTCGTCAACCGGCACCTAATGTTCAATATACAGACACGGGATTGTCGTTTTCCGACTATCTTACTCTGACAGTGATGTGTGTCAGTTCTGATGGCTGTCCAAGTTGCCAAAGCAGTCTGGACGCCATGGAGAGGCTGGTAGCCTGTCATACTCTAATTAGAGTGAATACAGTATGTTTAAAACAAAACCAAAGAGGCTGGTAGCGCCGCAATCTATAAGAGCTTGAATGCGTTGCCTTTCTCCATGTACGTCTCAAACATAGAGTTCATAAACTGTTGGAAATACAGTGGGGTAGGTGGACTTCGACTGTCCATAACAATTTTGCTCATAAATGCACTTCACGCAGCAAAATGTATAGCCGCGATAAGTTCGCTTCAATTGACGGAAAGATTCTGATGGTGGCGTGTCTTCTCCGAATGTGCACTTTGCTCGTGCAGATGTTTGCGGCGGTAAGAGTGCTCAATTTGTAGGCTGATGCTCCTCGGTAGGTCGGTTTCGTCTATAGTATTGTCTATCTCCGTAGGTGTGCTTCGCTCGAGTAGTGTATCCGTCTCCAAGCATTAAATGCATCTCCGGAATGGGCATATAGCGTTTCGTCGTTCCACATAGATATTGACTTGACATGCGACACCGGGAAAAATGACCTTACGCGACGCCTAACTCATAGAGAAGCTGTTTTTGGGTCGGTGGTCCATAGCATATTTGACGCGTGGCACTATAAGGTCCTATGGACCTGTGCATTGACTAGATTACTATGATACGCATGCAATTATGTGCCCTTGATACTATACATCGTGCTGCATTCAACAAACTTGAAACCAAACTGCCAAATGCACTTCATTGCACACTCCCAAGAACACTCTGAAGTACACTCCTGATTGCACTCGACTGTACACTCCGAGCCTGCTTGACTTACGCTCTCAAGACGCTCCCAAGACGCTCTAAATCACACCCCCGAGCACGCTCTCAAGTACACTCCCAATTGCACACTCCCAGCCTGCTTGACTATCCACTCCCAAGTAAGCTCACAAAATGCTCTGAAGCACACTCCCGATTCCGCTCTCAGATCCACTCCCAATTGCACTCGATGGCACACTCCCAGCCAGCTCGACTGTACGCTCCCAAGCAAGCTCTCAAGACGCTGCCAAGTACACTCCGAGTACGCTCACAAGTACACTCCCGGGCATGCTCTCCAGGACGCTCCCAATTGCACTCGATGGCACACTCCTAGCCTGCTTGACTGTACGCTCCCAAGTAAGCTCTCAAGACGCTCTCAATTGCACTCGATGGCATACTCCCGGCCTGCATGACTGTACGTTTCCAGGTACACTCTCAAGACGCTCCCAATTGCACTTGATGGCACACTCCCAGCCTTCTTGACTGTACGCTCCCAGGTAAGCTCTCAAGACGCTCTCAAGCACACTCCGGAGCATGCTCTCAAGTATACTCCCAATTGCACTCGATGACACGCTCCCAGTCTGCTTGACTATACGCTCCCAAGTAAGCTCTCAAGACGTTCTCAATCACACTCCCGAGCATGCTCTCAAGTACACTCCCAATTGCCCTCGATGGCACACTCCCAGCCTGGTTGACTATATGCTCCCAAGTAAGCTCTCAAGGCACTCCCAAGAACACCTCCGAGTACGCACCCAAGTACACCTCCGAGTTGCTCGCAAGTACACTCCCAAGAGGGAAGACACTCCCAATCTCACTTGACCATATGCTCCCATGTACGCTCCTGCATGCTCGATCCAGAGACTTGCTGAGTTGCAGAAGCCAGGCACCGGGAGGCGTGAGGCAGGTGACGTATGGTGGGCAGTGTTTGGCGGGCGGCGTATGGTGGCCGAAAGCATAGTCTGAACCTTATCTTTAGCGCACCCACCGTGACAAGATCTCACGATGCCTCATGGTCATGGTGTTGGCAATTGTAGGGTTGGATTCCGCAGGAAAGATAGACAATTCGAACTTGGGGAGCGCAGATCTCCTACTCAGATTGTCCAGCGGAATCTGCTGCCCGCTTCCCATCGATTGTGGGCATATGTGTGCGCATCTGGTCTGTGGCTGATGGAGATGACGGCGAGGGCAATGGCAATGGCACTGGCGATAGTGATGGTGTCGGTGGTAGTGATCATAGTACCAGAAGTACTTAGACAAGTAGGTTGGCTACGTCAACGTCAGCAGCAAAGCTTCCACAGACTTAGAGCCTTCCATTAGCCAAAGCTTCCAGACTTAGAGCCTTCCACTAGCCAAAGCTTCCACAGACCTAGAGCCTTCTATTAGCCAAAGCTTCCACAAACTCAGAGTTTTCCATCGGCCAAAAGCTTCCCATGGAAAACACTACTCCTCCTGAATATGCTCCTACATGCTCGGTCGAGAGACTTGTTGAGTTGCAGACGCCGGGACCCGGGAGGCATGAGGCAGGTGGCGTGTGGCGACCAGTGTTGAGTGGGTGGCGTTGTTGTACGGTGTCCGGTATCCTGTGTCCTGAATCTCTCTATTGACCTAAACTCACTGACTCTCTCGCTAAGTCTAATTGACACGTACACAAGAACTAAAGTGCATGCGGCTCCGCCGCGCACAACCCTTAACCTACCCACGTGATGACCGCACTCAGATCCGTCCCCACAGGCGTGTGGCATTTGGCATTTGGCGTGTGGCGAGCGGGTGGCGTGTGGCATTTGGTGGGTGGCAGGTAGCGGGTGGCAGGCGGCCGACATCATGACGTCGGTCTATATCATAGTCTGAACCTTATCTTTAGCACGCCCACCGAGATGAAATCTCACGATGCCTCACGACCATGGTGTTGACAATCGCAGCCTTAGATTCTGTGGGAATGGTAGACAATTGGATCTTGGGGAGAGCAGATCTCCGACTCAGATTTTCCAGCGGAATCTGCTGCCTGCTTCCCACGGATTGTGGGCGTAGGTGTGCGCATTTGGGCCGGTGCTGATGGTGATGATGGCAATGGTGATGATGGCGATGGTGATGGCGATGGTGATGGTGTCGGTGATGGTGATCATAGTACCAGAAGCACTTAGACAAGTAGGTTGGCTACGTCAACGTTAGCATCAAAGCTTCTACAGACTTAGAGCCTTCTATTCGCCGAAGCTTCCACGGACTTCAAGGCTTCTATTAGCCAAACCTTCCACAAACTCAGAGTTTGCCATCCGCCAAAGGCTTCCAGTGGAGGAAAACTCTACTCCTCCTGAAGCGCGGATCTCTCAAGCAGGCTCTCAAGCAGGCTCTCTAGCAGGCTCTCAAGTGGGCTCTAGAGCAGGCTTTCAATCGCCAGCGGGCTCTCATGCAGACTCGCAGCGATAGTGTACAGTAGCGGTATAACAGCAGGGACTAAAGACAAGTATAGGTCTATCTCTGGCCGGCAGCCGTATATAGTTCCATAGGCCCACGCGCACATCTCTATGAATCGACTATAGATGACTATGGGCTGCGCATCGCGCAGGGGTCCACGGGAAGCTTGCTATGAGCTGCGTGTGTGCGCGTGTGCGCGTAGCGCAGCCTATAGTCGATTTGCACTTTTGCCGATGGAGGGAAGGGTCCAAAGTCACTCTCGGATTCATCGCGATCAGGTGCAGTTGTATTCCGTCCAAAGGTGCCGTGAGAAACCACATACCGATCGATTCAAGACTCAGCTCGTTCACATTCAGTCTCCCGCACTAAATAAAGGCAATCTCGGTTGGCTTTCTTGACTCGCTCGCGTCGTAGCCTTGGTGTGTCCGTTGCCGTTACTGTAATTGCAGTCGAAAAACATTGATATAGTAAGTCTCGACTGTAAGTGCACTTCCGCTGTGCAATGTTTCTCCGCTGTAATTTCATTCCAGGCGAAGGAGTGCTTCCATCATGGGGCAATTCTCTGTACGTGCAGTTCGCTCGTGCAGACGTTCGCGGCGGAAAGAGTGCTTCTTTCGTAGCCTCATCCTCCTCCGGGTGTAAGTGGCCGACGAATGCCTGCGCAGGTGGGCTTCTTCGAGGTTGCTAGAGTGGTAGGTGTACACGCCAATTGAAGTCGGTGCACTTCGCTCAATTGGAGGGAATGAAGTCGTAACTTTGCTGACTCGTAAATGGTCTCCTGACTTCGCATTTGGTTGTCGAATTGGCGATGCAGGGGTAAGATCGCGCCTTTGATTGTAGGTTCTCCAACACATGATCGCGCTCAATTGACTCGTTGGAATGGTGTTCGAACTGAAATATATCTATCGTATTCGATTTCACTCGTTGGCAGGGTCGAATCGTCTTGTGCTGTATGCATGCTAATAATCGTCTTCGCCGCCGGTGACGCGTCTCGTGCGCCAAATGGTCTCTGAACTCGTCTGAGGTGCCATGAAGTGGCTCAATTGAATGATGATATGATCAAGGCTCTGTCCTCGCAGTAATCATGCTTCGATATCTCGTTTCCAAGGTGGTAATGTCAATTGTGGACTATATGAGGTGGCGCGTCGGCAAAGGGGTAAACTCGCGAAATCCCGTGCGCGAAACGTATCCGTTTACTGACAAAGCGATAAAAGTGTAATGGCACGTACGCCAGCGTTCGGCCTTGTAGGCCTACGTATGGTAATTATAGGATACGGTTGCAAATGTGGATGCGAGTGATAGCAGATGTAGATGTATAGGTAAGATTATTGCTAGAGATCTAAGGCTCGTGGCGAGCCGACTATATAGAATGGCCGTTACCCGGCCCCGGGTCACGTGCTTCCGTTACACCATATTCATTTTTCATCTTGCGTACACTTTACTGGGGATTGCCATAGAAATGTAGTTGTCACCCAAATGACACTCTACCAAGGTATAATTCGGCATGCACACAGTGTTGCGATGGGTACAAGGTCAAGCCAATAAGCAGGGTGACTTCAAACATCTTATCTTATGCCAATTATCAATACTCCCTGATACAATTGGATGCTTAGATGTTGACAGCGCAATAAGCAGGGGTTGCTGTATGATGCTTTCTCTCCTGTGAGTATTGCCTTATAGGTACAGCATACTACCATTGTGTGACATCTGCCATACATGGGAGCCTGGATATGAGCAACTTATTTTGTGTTGTGCTGCTCAATATGATACATTAGTCGTGATTGATAAATCGGAGTACTGGCGACAACTCCACATTTAGACATAGCTGTGTCGGCGCCATAACTGTGTCCTGAATCAACGACCTCATTGATTCTGCTCATGTAAATGATTTTCCTAAACATACACACCATTTACCAATATGTTGACATGCAGCTGAAGTGTAACTCTAGTGAGAACTGCTTGCATAACTTACATAGTGTCATTACGAATAGGTATTATGAACAGATTGTCGCATAATTTTCTAAGTATTTGTGGGGGGGGTTCTTTATCCTTCACTATATACACTTAACATGGCCCGGGATACTTTTTTATAATATCACCAAGTTGTACAAGGTTGCTAATTGTTACCGCTTTCATTTCTTCTTCAACTGAAACTTAATTTATAGGGGATGCTATATCCTAAGCATATATATCGGCACAGCCCTGGATCCTATTTTATGATTTCCCCAAGTTGTGCAAGGTGGCTGACTGTACTCAATTATATTCCGTTTTAATCTATAACTTGAATTTAGTTAGCAGGTTAATTCTTCCTCTGCGAGTATATCATAATGGATCGACAGTAAAGTGTTTTGTTTCTGTTGAAGATGACTTACAAGATACCAAAGAAGAAGACAGTTGTTGTATAACTCGAGGTGTCTCTGAGAGTACTCAATTGATAGTTGCTCTCTGATTCCTTGTGCAACTCATTACAGGTAGTAGATTGGAAGTCGCTGACGGAAATCAGTGATTATTAAGATAATATGATAATGCAGGTTCTGATCCCACTAATGCAGCCAATCACCACACACACATTATGTGGCAAACAGATATCACTTCGCATCAGATTACTGAATGAACTTTCAGCATGTCCACAACAATGAATCTGCTTCATGCTCAAAGATTATACTCATTGGGGTATGGGGCAGCTGCTCACAAAAGCCAATAGTATTTAGTTTAAATAAGTAATTGATATGTATATAGATAAGTACCAGAAAAGCAAAATACTCCTTTAGATTCGTTGTTTGCTGGGAGGATTCTGACTCTTCACGGCTAGAGCTTGTTCTACTCCTTGCCAGGACAATGTGATCTCTCTATAGTCCTTTTCTAGGGATATACATACATTTGCACCCAGACTTTGACACTATGACTCTATTACTCTTGATAGCATTATAGCAGTTGCATCATATAATGCGCCTGAGTATAATTGCCATGCATCCGAGTAGGTGATTGTGTTCATGCAATGTAATTGTGAAGCATTATGCTCCTCAGTAGGATCAGGCTATCCATCGCATCATATCAAGTCAGACATAATGACTGTTTCTATATTGAACTTTCTGATCTCATCTCCATTTGTTTCCGTAGTTGGAACATCAGCCAAACAAACTTGGCAATGTACTATTGCAAATTGGTGTTCCACGTTACAAGATATTTCGATTTAGTCATTACATCTACTCGGTGACCAACCAACACTATACCAATAGAGTACATGCGATGTCCGATTGTATTAGGATCAAGTCGCAACGTAACAATGCTTTCCAATTCATACTAATAAGCATGGTCGCTTTAGGCCTCAAATCTGTAGACAACATTAAAATTCCCTCAGTCACATTGTTCTTAGGCCGAGACCATTTTCTTTGACCTCAGAGCACCAACACAGTTCCTGTTGCCTGAGGCTTCAAGACAACGGTCCCACATAGTTGTTGAAGAGTTGCTGAATCGTTGAAATGAAAGTAATATTTATCGAATTAAATATGATCACCAATTTAAGAAACTCATTCTTTGCTCATCGTATCTTAAGACTCTATCTCCCGACCTTCTACAAAAGCAGCCAGTTAAACATGTAGCCAAGTGTTAATATTTCCTCCTTGTATGATGATTACGCCTGCCCCGGAACCAAACACTCTTCAGACAATTTTTAGAACAGCGATAACCCTGGTGATGAGTACCAATGCATCATGTGATGGATGCCTTCATAGAGCTCAGGTCATATGATTGTGTGGCAGATGTTGGGTAAACATCACTTCTCAAAACAGAATGTCAAATCCCCAAATAACTCTACTTTCATGTTGTGTAGGTATTGAAACGGTGTCAATCTGAACCAAGTCATATAGAGCAAGATCACAAGAATCCAATACACAGGTGAAGGTGATGGTTTGATGGATAGAATTCTGAATAATATTGTAGGACAATCATCGGTGATGTGGATGTTGACTGTGGATTCCTGCCTGAGTATGTTCTTTGCATTGGGGGAACAGTGCAGTCTCCTTATAGTTGTCTTGACGAGCTAGTACTGTTGTACTTTGAGACAATTATTCCATTGCTTATGAAAATGTTATTGCGGTTGCGTCACACCATTTCAGCTTGTGCCCAGTGACCACTGCCATGTGTCCTGGTTGGCTATTGCGTTCATTCAATGTGGTTGCACAGCATTACCCTCCAGATAAGTTTTGGGCCATGCATTGCCTGATATCATGTAAGACAATGTAACTGACCAAGTCTGAACTTGGACATCTCCCTTCCCATTTGATGCTGTAGTTGGAACATCTTCGAAGTATAGTCCAACATTCATAATTGCACATGACTGCCACACCTATTAAGTTGTTCAGCTTGCTTCATAGAATTGGTGGGCAACTCACTGATACTATGCCATTGTAGGAAATCAAGCATTAGCTACTCGTAATATCGAGTCTGGCATTGCAGTACATACCAACTCAAACCATGAAGAATTCATACCAGCGGTTCCGGGTAACCTGGTTTCGGTCCGGGTGGGAAGTGAAACGAAGACCCTGGTCCGGGTCATGTTTCGCCAAGCAATGTGACCGGCTGACCCTTGGCGTGCCACACCCGGACCCATACCCGCCAACCCACGGGTTTTGCCGGGTTTGACTAGACCTGTCGGTTCACATCTCAGGTTCTGCGTTCCAAGTTTCACATTGATTGGTGCATTCAGATATGCTACTGATAATCAAAAAACATTAACATTGGTACGTCACGGTTTGTTTTCGATGCATTGGCCGCCTTTGTGAACAAAGTGACCAGACATACTCACCCTACCATATCCTGAAAATGAGTGTCAACGGAGCGTGAACGATTATTGGTGGTGTATCTTGGGTAATCTGGGGGGCAAGGGATAACACTTAGCCATGAACATAGTATTGGCTGCCTTTATATCAACAAGAGAAAGTGAAACGCTCGCTACACCATCTTGAAAATGACCGTCAACGAAGCATCAACAATTCTTTTTCTTGCATCTTCGGTAATATAAGTGGGACTTGATCAGAAGCATCAATAAACAAGGAGATGGAACCCTTCATTGGCCGATCGATACGGAATATTCCCACCACATCCTCTGGGACAGTAACAACTTATGTCATTTACAGAGCTCCCACTAAGTATTCTTGAACCTTTTAGCGTACAAAAGGAGTCAATAAGATGTATATACACCATAACAACCACATCGCGCTGTGATTAACCATGATGGAAGGCCGAGAATTGTTGACACTCCATTGATGCAGATTTTCAAGATGAGGCACCTACCGTTTCTCTTTCTCTTTTGCCTATAAAAGCAGCTGATTACACGTTTATGACTGTCTGCAACCTGTCGCACCCCAGAGTACCCAAGATACAAGACCAATAATCATTGACGCTCTGGTGACGCTCATCATCAAGATGGGGCATGAAGGGTATCCTCATCTGTTTTGGCTGTAAAGGAGGCCAATAATTCCTGTGTGACTGCCTACAACCTATCAGCGGTGTGATTACCCAGGACGCAAGACAAATAACCGTTCAGACTCCGTTGACGCTCATTTTCATGATGTGGTACGGAGCAAGTTGATATGAATTTTGCCACTAAAGCCAGGCATTATTTCAATTACGCACAACTACGACAAAATCAATTGTTATTTACCGTACTCACATGCACTAACATTGTTGAGGCTCAGTTGATGCTCCTTGTACCACGCGTGTATCCACATTATACAATCATTCGATTTGGCGTAGTTCTTCATTCAGAGTGTTCTGGCAGCCTTTCTAGCGTTTTCATTTACTTTCTTCTTGATCACTACATTGTTCTTTAATATTAGATATAAATATATAATAATTATCTCCAAATTCCTGGGCCTTTCAATCAATGCTTGTCATCACTTGCATGTTCGCTCACCACGCTGCTCTGGTCTTTTCAATGGATGTCAGCAGCAGTAGCACACAGCAGATAGTGTACTAACCAGTGGATGTTCCTTCATCAGTCAGCATATCTGGATTGAAATCTGTATCACGCTGGCTATCCAGGGCAGACGCAACGGGAGTAAAAAACTCAGCACAGGGAATGGATGTATGTGAATAGGCACATCCGGCTGACAAATTGACGATTTGTGCACGTTGAGCTCCAGAGGTGGTACCAGTTGAGGCGGGTGTTGTTTCGGGCAGAGGTGATATCACCTGTCTGCGTCTGTTTGGGGGAGGTGCGCCTGTTCATTTGTGTCACCATCGTGTCTGCAGATTCTTTGCTGTGCGATTTTGGCAAGGATGGCATCCAGCTGTCAGGTTATGACGAAGCATAGCCGGGTGTCTTTCTATCGCAACCTGCACCTCTTGATGTTCAGGAAACTCTACACCCCGCTTCTTCTCCACTTGGATCTTGGCGCGAGGTTTTTTGATTGGGAATTGCCTTTCCTCTATTGCGGAGCATGAAAAACCTTCTTTGGCCATTTTCGTCACATTCAATGCCAGGCGCATATCGGACTATTCAAATTGTACACTACCTCGTTGCCGCGCTATGGACGCAGACATGTTGCAAACCTACAAGGAGTTAGTTGCTGCTTGTAACAATGAGATTCGGCGATTACCTCAACCATATACGCTTCCATACCATCCTCTAAGGTGATCACAGCCTGTTTTGTCCACTCATGGGGATGCATCTCAGGGTATTGTTCCGCAATACTTCCAGAGCTGACAGCATCATCATGTTCAATCTCCCTGACTGTGCGCACAAATGTCTTGGTCGACTATGGAGGTTTCCCGGTAAGGCCAGCGCGAAATTGGTCACATAGCTCTCTCCATACATCAGGTGTACATTATATGGTTAAATGACGGCCGTTTACCACGATATGCTTATACTCACATCTAACTGCGTGCTGCTGCATATTCTTGCTGCTTCCAGTTTAACGGACAATTTTTAAATGGGTATCCTGGGTCATATTTCTGGTGGCTGCATCGGCAGCATCGCGGTAGACTGACTGGTGTCTGCATTCTTGCTGTGTGCCAATCTGTGAGGTACTCGATGTATCACCCGCCAATCGGTTTGATTTCGATCCATTCGCTGCTGGCAGTGGTGATTGTGTTTCCAGGATATGCTTGTGTGCAATAGGAGAGGAGGATGATAACGAAATGAAGTGGGAAGTTCTGAGGACTATATTGTTAGCTTCATGTCAGAATAGAATCACCAACAGCCAAGATGTTCTATATACCCAACATGATTCCCGCTGCATATGGCCGCAAGTTGCAGAGGTTTCCAGCGCCCCGCGATGTGCAATAAGTAGGTCCGATGTGGTGTGTTTGTTCACCGAGATAAATTGAGGTGTACACCAGCTGAAATTGCATGATTGTTAGACATCAATAGGTTATTGTACGAGGGAAAGGACGTCTGCTGATGTTTGTCTCAAACGATCCCCAGAATATTACATGACACTGAAGATAGCAATCAAGTCATGATGTACAGTTCGCCTAACTATTCTTGTTTCATTGACAGTCAAAAGCGAGTTTTTGCTTTGTTCAAGATGAGTAAATGTACCATCTTTGACATAAAATACGAAGCTTGCCTCCGTATTGTTCATATCTTGCAACATCAAATATCTCACCCAACAACAAAGTCAAGGCAAACCAGAATGGACAATGCTCTGAAAATAAACTTTTCACCACATCCGGCGGGCAAATATGGCACATCGAAACAGCGCTCCACACAACGACGTCAATAACCGAAAGATGGAAAGAGCAGCTTGGAGGCAGAACGTGTCTCAGCGCTTGGGGCATTGTGTAGCTTGAGATACAAAAGAAGCTTGCGGCCAAGAAACGATGTGAAATGAACATCTTAAGCAATGAAGAGAAGGAAAAATGGATTCAGGATTATGTTGAAAGATAAACCGCTGGGGCAGGAAAGCTGGTTGAAGATGCAGAAGCAGCGGGTCAGCAGGAGCAGGAAGATACGAGGAAAGCTGAAAACATGGAATTGACAAACAGAGACACCGAAAAGACATTTCAGGAGATGATGGTTGCTATCGGAGACAGTCTGAGTGATCTTGCAAGTTCTGACAATGGGGAGGATGGGAGGATGCTGCTGATTATGTCAGTAAAAGAGATGAAATGTAGGGCGCATCCGCATTGCGGGTTGCGGCAGTCATTCAACAGCCATCAGATGGAGTTCCAGCGACACCTGTACCGACAACAATTGGAGAGCTTCTGGAGTGTCTTGACATTGTACCCAGAATATCACTAATGCCGCAAGGGACATCTCGACCAGCATGGAGTCGTAGTAGGCTGGGTTCTGAGAAGTCACAGTCGCGTACGAGGAAATCGAATCATGAGCCAGCCGCAAAGCCCGACTCATAACTCAGTCCAAACGAGAAGCCAGTGGAACTCATACGCTTTCACCCCGGCATTTAGCATCCGTGGCTGATCACCATATCGATAGTGGATTCGGACGAAGGCATGGTGACAACACCTGAGTCTGCGGAGAAATTTAGAGACAAATTGGTATCGATGACATCATATCTCGGTGACACGAAATATGTGTACCAACTTTGCTACCTGTCAGATTTTCCCCAATGTCAGTGGCCAAATTGTGAGACATGATAATTCCGCTGTGCTTGTGCAAATGTCAAACGCACCATGCGAAGATTCTAAAATATAAACCAGGCTGTACAAGGGCCAAAACGTCCGGTATCTGTTAGCTGGTTTCTGTGAACTGAGAAAGCAACAGCGTAATTAGTGACGAAATATACAAACAAAATTGAAGTGAGTCTTGTCATAGGAATCACAGGAGGAGAAGTCTGTGCCCAATACGAATCTGTCTGAATGACAACCACTATGCTGTATTCAACCATGCAACCATCTGAATAACTCTCCGCACAGACCTGGTGCTCACGGTTCATATAATTGAGATTGCTCATGGGACGTCATGGAATTCGAGGAGAGACAGCTGGATGAGGAAAGGTTATGAAGTCGAGCTATATTTACCAAAAACTAGTGAAATGATCTACATGCTGTAAATTGCAGGCTGAGAGCACGGGAATGCGATGGGGCTGCATCATTCCCCGCTGAGTTAACAGGAACAGAGGTTGATCATAAATCGAGAGCTAACAAAGCTTCTAGATGCAACTGATAATACCCAGGAACTCAATGTTGGATGTTAATAATTAGTTTACAATTCATTGCATACAACTTGTGAGTGTATGAAGGCTATTTCGATGAGATTAATGGGAGCTTCAACAGAGCGTCAACGATTATTAGTCTTACACACTTGGAAACCAGAGGGCTGCATTGTCACAGTCTGTATTTATTGGGCAGCGTTATAGTGAAAAAGGCAAACAACACGCTTGTTGCCCCATCCTAAAAATGAGTGTCAATGGAGCGTCATCAATTTTTGGCATTACATCTTGACAAATCCAAAGGGCTGCTTGGTGCAATCGACACATAATCGAACTATCGGCCTCCTTTCTATACAACAATGCTTTCGGCGACATCGTGCCTATGCCCTAAGAATAACCGTCAATGGGGCATGAACATTGTTAGGCCTGCCATCTTCGTTGATCAAAGGACCATGCGGCCACATCGACCCATAATCGAACTATTGGCTGTCTTTCTAGGCAAAGATCATTTTAGCGACATCGTACCTATGCCCTCAAAATGAACGTCAGCTGAGCGTCAACAATTCTATGCCTTGCATCTTCATTAATCTACAGACCATGCAGCGACATTGGCCCAAAATCAAACTTTCGGCCTGCTTTCTAGGCAAAAATGTTTTCGGCAACATTGTACCTATGCTCCAAAAATGCGGGTCAATGGAGCATGAACAATTTAAGGCCATGCATCTTCATCAATCAAGAGCCCGTGTGGCGACATTGAGCCATAATAGAGCTATCGGCAGCATTTCGACGCAAAACTGCTTTGGACGATATTGTACCTATGCCCTGAGACTGAGCGTCAACAGAGCGTCGACAATTTGAGGCCTTCCATCTTCGAAAATCAACGGACTGTGTGACCCCATTGTTCTGTAATCGAACTATTGCCCACCCTGCTACGCTGAGGTGCTTCATACAAAATTGTACAATGTCGTGAAATGAGTGTCAATGGAGCATCAATGGAGCAACAACAATTTTTGATCTTGCATCTTGGATAATCTAGGGGCAATGGGACACAGCGAACCCACAATGAATCTATCAGCAGCCTCTTTCTGGCACAAATCCTCGCTACGATATCGTGTGCGACTCCTACAATTGAACGCCCACGGAGCATCAACAATCTTTGTGGAGGCCCAGTGAGCTACACAGCGATGGAGTGCATTGCGCTGTTCCTAAATTTGGATCTACGCGGTCCGTCTTTTCAATACGTCCTTGTATACAACTTCACAAATATGCATGCAATGTCTCACAGATATGATTTTTTTGCTCATAGCTCTACAGTCAATATTTAACAATCAGCAATCTGCAGTACTATAACTTTACTTTCGGCAGTCACTTGAGTCGTATTACCAAACTTTCCTATTCCTACCGCCATCTCTGATTCACATTCTTTAAATACCTCAATGCCAGAGGTTATGATCTCTTCCAAAAATCAATGTGTCTTTATTCGGGATTTGAGCGACCTTTCTTTAGAAATCGTCTTTGACACTTGGTGGGATTCAATGAATGTAGACTCAAAACAGCCGATTGCTTGGAATGATTCTGGACATGCGCCTTCGTGGAGATTGTACTTGCACTGCAGAATTGAGGAGACCGGCAGCCCTGGAATCATATGTATCATTTGTCACCAAGTTCTTCGCCATCCATCAGGACATGGGACAAGCTCAATGAGGAATCATTTCGTTACAAAAGCTCACATCGCAAAGTTAAACGAACTTACAGAGTCTGAAGTAACTCAATTAACAAGTTTGACAGTCGATGAAACAGCGTTGGCCAGTCTGAGGAAGCAGGGAAGTCGAGGAATCACAATAGTATGTTTGCAGAGGGAATTCATCTTTGACACACAGGTTGATCCATATTGACCGAAATAACAAACAAAACGTTCCAATCAGGGAGCCAAGGACTGTGAAAGTTCCGATTTTCACCAAGACATGTGGAATCGCTACCTCATGTTAGGATTTGTTTCGGCTGATATACCATGGAACGCTATATCAAATCTTGAGCTGCGACGGTCATATGGGTCGTTACGTGACAACCAAGTCATGCTGTCCGCTAAAACACATAGCAACATTTGCCGGAGGAAATATGCACTGACTGTGGATGCAATCAAGAAGGAATTGCTGTCACGAAATAAATTCTGTTTAGCTGTCGACGGATGGACATCAACATACAAACTAGCCATCACATCGGTCATTGCTTACAATATGGAATGAAATTGTCACTGCGTGAAGTTCAACTCTCTTATGATGCGGTTGATCCCCTATTCTTCTCCGCTATTGAATGATAATTAAGGATGATAGGTCAAGGGACAACCCACTGGAGCAAGGCTAGCCATACATTTGTAAGACGTGCTTGATCAATTTGAGCTTACTGACGGCCGATTGCTTGGTAGTATAACGACTCATGATGCTTCCTCAAACTTCTCGATGGCATGCAAGCTGCAATCAACACTTGAGGCCTCTCGAATTGAGTGGCCTGCAATCAGGAATCGCATACCATGCATGGTGCATGCCATACAGCTGACTTTAGGTGCATTCATGAGCAGTCTGGGTGTAAAAGGCCGCACCAAGTCTTGGGAAGCGCATGTGCATGATCAGCGATTTGGAGAGAATGAAAGCATAGACATTGAGAAATGTCCAAGACTTCGAGAAGAGGGCAATGCTAGAATCAATAAAGTGTCGGCCATGAAACCAGGTTTAGTAAAGATAATTGAGAAAGTATGTATTTCATGATATTTTGAAATTTCTGCAATTGACCATCATATAGCAGAGAATGCTTGCTGTATTGATTATGTTGACACCTGGTTGTCGATAGGAGATCATTGACTGTCAAAAAGCCAAAGTCCACATCGCGGTACTTCAGATTATGGATGTGAAGACACGTTGGACTTCAACGTTGGAGTTGCTCAAGCGCGCCTACTGATTATGAGAATTCATGCGCGAGTGGCTCCAAAATCCAACATACAGCGATTACCAGCCACTGTTCACAACACAGGATGAATGGACGATTGTCAAGTCTGTCAAGGAAGTGTTGAGGCCATTCCGATATTGCATCCTGTGGATGTCGAAGAGCCATACCGTCACATTGCATCACATCATCACAGTGTACAATGACATGATCGATCACATGGATAGCGTTATATGAGCTTTGGCCAAGAAGAACACACAATGGAAGGAGGACTTGTTCTTCGCCATGAAGTTAGCTCGACAGAGACTATCCAAATATTATGCTTCAGTGACTCCAACGACAGGTATGCTGCTACTCATTTCAGCACACATCCTCGATCTGTTCAGGAAGATGCCATTGTTTCGAGAGTGGGACAAGGCAATGGATATTAATCGTGAGGAGAAGACATCCTATACTACCCAGTTCATGGAGGCCTTTCTGAAGTATGTGGAGAATGAATAGTACGTCACACATCGAGGTGTGCCGGTCAACAAACCAGAAAACGTACCGAGCAGTAATCCCGTCCCCTGTGGAATGGCTTCAGCATCCCGTAAATCATCCTTTGATCCATATGTTTCGTCCAGCGATAATGAACAATCCTTAACCTCTACCAATGTGGCTGAAACAACACCCGGACGAAGTGATTGCACAGCACTCATATTGACCACTGGCAGGCTGTATTTGAATTCACCACCTGAAGCACCGAAGAACTGGGGGCAAATTAATCCAAATCACAATGATTACCACTCCGACCCAATGGAGATGGGTATCATATTTCGGATACACGACATATCCGACTCAAGGCGGCAGCTAGAGGACACGCACTCAATGTACACCGATCTTTGTAATTTGGCCCGCGGCATATTCCTTGGAATACCACCTGTTGTTGGAGTGGAGTCCAGTTTTTGCCACGGGCGGAATGTCATTGGCTGGAGGCAGTCAAAAAGCACAGGCAACACCGTTCACGAAAAATTTGTTGTAAAGCAGTTTGCTCAAGCCAATAACGGGATTTTGGCAGGCGATGACCCAGAATCAGATTCAACAAACACTGAAAATGACTCGGAAATGAAGAAAGAGGTAGAGGAAAGGAAATTTCCCAGAATGGACAAGGTCCACGACTTTTTGGATATGTGGCAGGGCAGCCAGAACCTAGATGCTGCACAGAGAGAATCACGCTCCCACAACAAGCTGACGACAGCTATAGGATGCATATCAGACATGGAAGAGATCGTCAAAGCCTCCTCGTTACTCTTTCACCATGATGGTGCGGCTGCATATAAACTGTCAGAAAGATCACCATTGCCACCAGCTTTGTCTGCAAAGGACATCTCTGGAGGACGAACTCAAAGATTAAACATCCACCGAATCCTCAAAATCAACCGTCATTCAGTCTAAACTATCAATGATAGTGTACCTGAAAGCGTTTCGGACACCAAAGATTGACCAAACTGGAATGCCGACTTGGATAATCCAAATGACACCGAAGACGATTGCGCGGCAGCTGTTGAACCTCATCTACAGCAAGGCAATGGGATCAAGGACCTGGAATGCCCAGAGCAGCGGGATGTGAGCATCATGCCATATTTTCCCCGATTGATTCAGCGAACACGGAAGTCAAAAGACAGGCTTACAGGGTGTTTGTGATGGTTAATGCAATAGAAACAAGGAGGAATAAGGGAGTGAAGAAAAAGTAGAACAGAATGGATTGTGTTTAAGTTAGAGATAGATTAGGGGCGAATGGTGAGCAGTAGCTTGTGAATACCGGTTGATAAATAGATGTATAGCAAGTGCAATAAAGCTTTTGACAAGATATATAAATTTTAGTGATGTGAGAGCGAACAGTGGAAGAATGTTACTGCACTTGGCTTTGCCAAAGTGAGGAGTCTCTATTCGCCAGAAAGACAACCAATCAGTTCAAATCATGAAGAAAACAATTATCAATAGCAGTATATATTGGATGGATAATAGATTAAAATCAGCATCAACTGAGCGTCAACGATTTTTGATCTTGTAAGTATGGTAAATCAACATTGATCTGGTCACTGTTATACATAACTGACATATTGGTAGCTTCTTTAGGCAAAAGAGGCAGCAACATGGTCACCGGCGCATTCTGAGAATGAGAGTCAACAGAGCGTCAATGGTTTTAAGCTTTGAATGTTGAATAATTTATGATCCGATTGATTGCAGATATCCCTTTATCGGATATTGGCAGCTTCCGAGGGCAAACAAAAAAGGGACAAGCTCCCTGCCACATCCTGAAATTGAGAGTCAACGGAGCGTCAACAGTTATAGGTCTTGAATATCTCGTAATCAAGGCATCAGGCGGATCTGGGCACACATAACCGAACTATTGACCACCGTCATGTGCAAAATTACAATATATCAAAGGTACAACACAGATTCCAAATTAATCGATATTGCAAAATGCAAAAAATCCAAACACGCATTATAGGTTGTTGAAAACGCGATTTTGATAAGCGATTACTAATATACTGCAATAACAAGAGCCTTATATGAATCCATAGAAGGACCCGCTGACGACCCACCCAATTCAGACAGGTTGGGAGATTGCCATCGAGCCGTACCCAAATTGACAGTTCAGGTTTATTGACGACCAGGACCGCCAATTTGGCAACTGTTTGGTCTGGACCTGGACCAGGACCCAAAGTGACGGTCCGGAACTGTTTCTAACACTAACAATCAGCGGAGTTGCCTCTGGCCTCCCATTATAATCTGACATCATAATTCCCTTCGTCGCATCATCTTTCGGCAGAGACAATTTATTTTGGCCAGAAAGTTCCCCGATTGCTCTTCTTGACCTGTGGCAATAAGTCAGAGGTCCCAAGTACTTGCATATTTACTAACCACTGCAGTCTGTGTCAGTCAGAGTATTCTCCTGTCTAATCAGATATGCCCTTCGTGTATTAGGATAATGAATGTGGTTGAAAACTAAGTGCACAGCTGAAGACTAGCTTCCCAGTACTGGCAATATTGCTGTATCATCATGAGTCAATCCGCTAAGCAACTGTTTAAGTAATCATTACCCGACTCATGTGTAGCACCAGTAAATGATACATGCCAAACTTACTTTGGATGTCATTGATAGGTGTTATGCAGGTCATGGGACTAGACCAAGAGTAACTCCATAACATATATTGATTTGACTATCACAAGTTCCTTTATCACTATCAGAGGACAACCCCTAACAGTACTTCCATATTGATTGATGACTGGCTATCTGTGCATGAGAGTAATCGCCAGTCCAATCAGACTTGTTCCGCTAGTTTCAGATGAAATGAATGTCGTTGAACACTATGGGTGCTGATGAGGTCTAGTGAGACCTAGACTTCCCAGTTATGGTGACATAGCTGCATCATGATAATTGAATCTGCTAAACTCTGGTCCATATCCAATTGACATGCGACTCATAAGTCATCCTGCTAAAGACTCTATGACTGGCTCAATTGTCATGTCTGGAATAGGAGTTATTCCAACCACATGTGTAGACTGTGACTAACTCTATGACCCGGATTCAAAATAAATATCACCAAGTATTGTGATTGGCGTTAAGAGAAAACCTCTAACAGTATTTGTATTGCAATCCACTGTGTACCATTACCACTGTCAAAGGGGAACTACTAACAATAGGTAGCAGGCATTTTGAATATGGACAATCATCCTTATGCATATTTGTTGCCCAGCTGACAACCATGACTGAAATTTATTATTGATTGTCATAGCAGCTTTGTAGACTGTTTCTAACCCAATTTGGAAAATCTCTTGGTTGTCTGGCCTGTCTTGCAGCAACCATGATTTTCAGTGTTCCTAAGCGGCCTGGCAGGGAGGTTGTAAGCTGGGCCTGCAGGCTTTTCCGGCCGGGTCTGCAGGAATTTTCTTAGCGGCCAGGCGGCCAATCTGATGGCCCAGGCTGCCAGGGTGATCTGCAGAGCCAAGCCGGGCGGCCAGCCTGCAGGCTGTATTGGCCAATGTACAACTTCAATCGAACAAGCATAAACATATTCAGTTTAAATGACACCCACTGTTGCTGGCTAAATTTTAAACTCAGAAAGCCACGGAACTGAACTCAGCCATTCTGCATCATAAGTTCCCTGGCCCCGGCCTGCTGGCTTTTCCTTGGCGGCCGGCTGGCTTTTCTTGGCTGCTGGGCAGCCGATCTGCAGGCTGTTCCTCGGCGGCCGGCCGGCTGATCTGCAGGGTTTTTCCCGGTGGCCAGCCTGGCAGCACATATCGCAGGCATCGAAAATGGAGGCTGGGCTGGGCCGGGCCTGCAGGCCGCTAAAAAGTCAGGTAACCAGCCGGGCCGCTTAGGAACAGTCATTATTATTGGCATTTGCAGATTCTCGACCATATATGTTGTCTGGCTGGACATGCTCCAATTCCATCATATGTCATTGCTTGCTTTGCATTGATTGTTCACTTGCTTCCATGTAATTGTTCGTCTTGCTATTATATCAGTTTTCCAAACCGATTGCTGTGCTTGTGAACCAGTTTGGGATATTGGCCTGCTTTCTGATTAAATTCGCGGTATTAATCAACATCCTTGACAATTTGAGTAGCTTTTCAATCAACTCTCATGGGTCTCTGTAAAGTTCTTCTCTATGGTTGGTCTGTTCTTATTGTCTAGCATTGGACTTTGGCCATGATATAACTAGGGTGCTTAGGTAAGCTTGACCTGAGGATCTGACTATATAAAAACTCATATTGTCCCCAACAATGAGGAGAACCAAGCTCTAGCAGCAATCTACAGTCAGACACTACATGCGAAGAATACCTGAAAATAGTATTAACAATTCTATCCACAAACCTTCACAATTACTTCAGTAACTCACTTGCGTCAATATTCTTGTTTTGTGTTCTGAGAAACTTACACACTATCTGTAGGCACCTTATGAGGTCCTCAGAACTTTCAGTGATCGTGTCATTTACTACTGGTGTAAGCCACGGGTCAGGGTTACCCGGCAGATGTCCGGGTGTCGACCAGATAACTGATTCAGTTGAGCTCCAGACCCGTCCAAAAACCTGACCCGTGGTTTATTGGCGGGCCAAACCTGTACCAGACGCATCAACAAGTGCATTGTGCCGGGTTTGGCAACACCTGACAGTTCCAATCTCCGGTTCACATTTTAGTGTTTTTCTATCTATGGTTGCATTCAAATATCCTACTGTCATGTGCAGAATATTAACTTCGGTACATTGTTGTCTTCATTTGGTTCATTGGCTGCCTTTCTATTCAAAACATCCTTAGACATGTTCCCTCCTACGTCCACAAGTTGAGTGTAAAACATTTTTTGTCTTGCATCATGAGTAAAATTAGGGTGACAGAACAGCCCTAATGACAGTTATGGCAGTCATTGAACCACAACTGGATCAGTTTGCACCTGCTACTGCCCCAACAACATTTGGAGAGCTGATGGAGATACTTCATAGTGTCAGCAGAAAATTGCAATGGCACAAGGAACTTCAGGAGCAGCAAGTAGCCATATACTATTATCATCTGGGAAACTACAGTTTCACATATGCATATCAGCTCAAATGCCAGGAACACTGTCCAATTCGGCACCGAGCAAGAAATCGAAATCTGTTAAATCCGTAAGCTTTTACCCCAGAATATAACCTCCCTACCTAATTACGACACAGGTTTTGGATTCAGATGAACATATTGTAATTATTGACGTCATATCTTCATGAAAAGTAATTGGTGAACCTGTTTGCAACATGTCAGCATTGTTTTGATTGTAGTGACCGAATTGTGAAACATGATAATTCATCTGTGCATGTGCAAGGGTCATACAGGCCATATGAAAGTTGTGGACTCCAAGGCAGGTTACAATTGATCAATGTGATATCGTCCTGCCTCTTACAAATAAGTGAGAACACGCAATTCAAATTGGAGACAAAGTTTGCTAACAATAATTGAGTCAGTAATGGCATACCAGTCATGGAAGGAGCAGTGAATGCGCAACGCGAATCTGTATGAATAATGACCACCAAGTTGCATTCATCCATATATCCAACTGCATCACTCAGCATTCAGACCTGGCGCACATGGTCAACATGTTGAAAATTCCCTATGGTAGGTCATGAAAATCGAGGAGAGAGTCAATGGAGTGTCAATGAGTTTTAGTCTTGTGAGTTGATTCGGAAGCAATTGTCTCGCTGTTATGCATATCCGACTTATTTGCAGCCTTTGTGTGCCAAAGAGAAATCACCAGCGTAACAGCCCCAGTCTGAAAATGATTGTCAACGGAGCGTCAATGATTTTTTGACTTGTAAGCACCTTAACTGGGAAGCAATTTGCACTCCGTTATCCATAATCAACATATTTGCAGCCTTTATAGGCAAACCAGTCAGTGACACAATAACAGCCACATTCTCGAAATGAGCGTCAATGGAGTGTCAATGATTTTTCAACTTGTAAGCAACTTAAATGGGAAGCAATTTGCTCGCTGTAATGAATAATCAACCCATTGGCGGCCGTTCTAGGCAAAAGAGACAGTGACACGGAAGCAGCCACAATCTGAAAATGAGCGTAAATGAAGTATCAACAATTATTGGTCTCAGAAGTACATTAATGGGGAAGCAAATTGCTTGCTGTTATCCATAACCAACATATCGGCCGCCTTTCTAGATAAGAGACAAAGTGACCCGGTATCAGCCCTATTCCGGAAATTAGCATCAACAGAGCCTCAATGATTTTTTGTCTTGTAAATGAGTCAATTGGAAAGCAATTTGCTCGCTGTTATCCATAATCACCGTATTGGCAGCATTTCTAGACACCAGAGACAGCGACACAGCAACAGCCACAATTTCAAAATGAGCATCAACAGGGCATCAATGATTTCGGGTGTTGCATCTTGTATAATCCAAGGGCTGTGGAAATGATTTTACCAATAATCGAAGTATTGGCTGCCTTGATTGGCAACATGGTTAATGTCATTGTCACTACATCTAAAAATGAGTATCAACAGAGTGTCAACGATTTTGAGTGTTGCATCATGTATAATCCAGGGGCTGTAGAATGGCTTTTGCCCATAATCGTGGTATTGCCTGCCTTTATAGGCCATTTGGTTAATGTCAATGTCCCTACACCTGAAAATGAGCGTCAAAAGAGCATCAAAGATTTCCAGTCTTGTAAGTAAGTATTGGGAAGCTATGTGCTTGCTGTTATCGATACTCACCAGATCAGCAGCCGTTATAGGCTATCGAGGCAGTGGAATGGTAACAGCCACAGTCTGAAAATGAGCGTCAACAGAGCATCAACAATTTTGGGTGTTGCATCTTGTATAATCCAAGGGCTATGGTATGGCTTGTACTCATAATCAATGTATTGGCCATCTTTATAGACAATATGGTTAATGTCGTTGTGGCTACACCTAAAAATGACCGTCAACAGAGCGTCAACGATCATGGGTGTTACATTTTGTATAATCCCAGGGCTGTGCTATGGCTTTTACTCATAATCAAAGTATTGGCCACCTTTATCGGCATTATGGTTAATGTCGTTGTTGGTCATTTTCCCGAACTTCACTATGCTAATAATGTGTATACATGGAGCCCTAACAATTTTTGGTCTTTTACATAAGGCAATTGATAAGTAATTTACTCGCTGTTATCCATAGCCAACATATTGCCAGTCATCATACGCAACAGGGAAAATCAGATGGTCACGGCCCCATTCCGAAAACGACGGTCAACCTGTCATCAACTGAGGATCATCAATTTCTGGTGATGCATAGTGGGTAATGCAGGCATCGCATGGATATTTATCATTATAATAGAACTATTGACCTCCTACATCCTCAAAAATAACAATTATTCAAGGAAAAACACCAAATCGAATTTCATCAATATCGTTTCCTGCAAAGCATGTGAAATTCGTTTCCTGGATGTCGAAAAATCAATTTTCATTCAGTGCTATTGTTAAATACCAAACTGATGCGTGTTATATGTATTCACAGATGGACCCGCTGTGGAACCAGCTGTTAGGGGTCATCCCTAGCAGCGATAATGATACATGTTTCTAAGAATTAAGCAGACATATCTACGATATGCATAACACCTATGCGGGTAGAAACCAAGTGGTCAGCAACATGCTCTTTAGCGGGAGTTCATGTTGGTCGGGCAGAGCGTGAGTGCTCCGTTCATTCCCCGATACTCTGCGGGACATGTGTTGTAACAACACATGGCAGTTGATAGTCAAAAGCGATTAAGAGAACTCTTCTCCCCTACCTGTAACGGGCTAGGATCCGGAGAGGCACGTTACGGTCTTGAGAGTAGTCTCGATCCAAGCTTGACCTAACTGAGGGATTTATGATGTAGGCAATTGTGCCTAGAGCGAGCACCACTCGTTAGTTCGATGGTCTGGATCGCAATGTAATCTCGTATCGGATACGAGCTTACGCGTCATTAATCTACATTGGCATAGTATCGGTTGGTCGCCGACTAAATCTATGACGCAATTAAATCCCTCACTACCTGAGGGATTTAAGAGGCGATAAGCATTATCAACTTGGTTGGTAGATGTTCCAACTACCGAATCGTACGATTGCAAAAGATGTCTGAGAAAAGAAAGGATAAGCTGATATCACGCGACGGATGGCCTGATTGTTATCAGGAGCGTAATGCTTTGAAACCACGTTGCAGAAACACAATTACCTGAGGGTGTTGTGGTAAGTTATTGTCGGGCGCTAAGGGGGCGTGGCCAAGATAACACTATCACACTTGAGAGACAGAGCGACGGCTATAAAGAGCCAAGGTCGGTTGAAGGATTTTGGGGATCATCAGCGAACAGATCAGCTTTCAGAGAACACCGAAGACGATCTTAAAATATTATTAAGAATTCTATCTATCTATCTTTTAAAAATTACTTCCCTCATTCATACACGAGACTGGGCACTGTATGCCTGGACATCATTATACACCTGCTGAGTACGCACTGCATCAGAAAGTCGAGAGTTTCGCCAGGTTGCTTTTCGAGTTGGACGAGCACCGTTTAACCCGCATCTCCGCTGTGGTCTGGCTTTTCTGTCAGAGCGAAGGTATCGACTACCTGGTGTTGAGATATCTCAACACGGGACTTCAACCATATGAGGAATATTCCGAGGAGTGGTTATTCGACGAGGAAACTTAATCTTCGTCTATATTGGTGACGGAAATTGGCATCGGTTCAATTTAGTCGATTTGGAGGAATTAGCTGTACAGCGTCAACTAAATGAAGAGGTTGCTCTTGCAAGATGGGCAAGAGGTTGAGTCTTAGGAAAAGACGAGGAGAGAAAGAGAGTTGATAGGCGGCTGTACTTAGGTTCAATAAATATTGTATTAGTTATTGGGATCTAAAGCACCCCAGTAACACCAGCTAACGATCCACTCATTTCAGAACTGTAACAGGATTTCTATTGAACCGTACCCGAATGGACAGTTCTGGATTCATGGCGAACCAGAGCCCGAATTTGGTCCCGGGACCCGAAGCGACAGTCCAGAACTGTCGCTAACACCACAGGCAACAAGCCTGGGAGTTCCATGCAATGAACGTCAAGCTGATAGATGGAGACATCATATGATGGACTAAAAGCTTTCACTCCAACAGGATGGTGGACATGGAAATCGAAGGCAATGACTTGAAGAGGCACTCGGTCAAAGCAGGCATGCCACAGGGCTCACCTTTATCACCGATTCTCTTCGCGATGCACACTGCTGGGCTTATGCAGTGGCTGGAAGAGAGTGTCCAAGCTGAAGGCCTCTCTGTTGTAGATGATCTCGGATGGGTGGCAACTGGGAAGGACATGAAGCAGGTGGTCAACACACCTGAATCCTGCACGGCGGAAATCATCGAATGGGCAACCAGACTGGACCTCCAGTTCAATTCTGCGAAGATGGAACCAGCACTGTTCACATGCAGGAGATGTCACAGGAAGCACCTCCTGCCAAAACCCACTGCTCAAATCGAAGTACAAAATGGCATTGTCCAATTCAACCATAAAACAACACGGTAGCTATGAGTCCGGATGGACGCCCACCTGACACTCAAAGAGCATCACAACCAGGGCATAAAGAAGGTCAGGGAAGAAGATACCCGACTGCACATACGCATGAGGATGCACGGCGTTGTCCCAGATCTGCTTCGAACTGTCCAAATAGCCTATGTCCAAGCTGCTGCACTGTATGGAAGCGAGCTCTGGTGGGACCCAAAAGAAACCGGCAGCCAAGAAGATTCTCAACTCCTTCCTAATCTGCAGGCCAGGTCAACCCTGGGTGCCTTGCCCATGACGCCACCAGGGGTACTGATAAGAGACTCTCAGTTCACACCTGCGCCAGTTGCCATCAACTCCAGGCAGCAACGAGTCACAGCGAGACTCACAAGTGCATGCCAATAATCACAACAGAGAAGGACCTACAATCACCTGACGTCGGGTACGCCGATATGGTGAGTCATCACGGAAGAGCACAAAAGAGGCCGAGAGGCCGAGACCATGTTCTGGCCCAACCTGGACGAAGCACCAGCGGTCAAGATGATCATACTGAGTGACTAATCCATGGCACAGAGAGACGTGCTACATTGGGTGAGAGAGAGTGAGGCAGAAATGGGAGTGGGGGTTTGGATATGGTGGACGGACAGATCATGATCTGATGATGGCAGAGTGGGAGCCGCTCCAGCAGTGAGCAAGCATAGAGGCGGCTGGAGAGCTTTCCGCAGCCACCATGGCACCGGACAAATGGATGTCTTCGATCCTGAACTGTGGGCAACCGGACTTGCACTCCAGCAGTCAGTGACGAAAAAGGACACACTGTAGTCACATGGAGTGACGACAGTAGCTGTTGTCAGTGACTCGCAAGTAGCCATTCGACGAACAGAGCAACTGGAACCTGGGCCAGGGGAGCATCTAACCAGGAGTATCAACGAGTTTACAACTAATCTCAGCGAAGCCGGGATAGAGACAAAGATCCACTGCGTCCCAGGACAGACTGGAATCCCCGGAGATGAAGAAGCGGTTTGCAGAGCAAATCTAACGAGAGGGAACCGCAGTGCAGGCACAGCATGACAGCGTGTATAAAACTCAGCGGCGAACAGGGCAGGGGAAAATCTCAGAAGAAAAGATGTTGGCGAAGACTGAGTGGGAGGCTGACAAATGCAGTAATCATCACGGCTATAGGCTGAAAGGCAAAGTGGGATGCAAGAGATCCATCCCAATGAATAGTGCGAAACCAGTGGCAGCCAGGTTCTACTGACTGAAGTCCGGTCACACAACAGTGGGAATGTACCTATAACAGTTCGGACACCCAGACAACGACTAATGCTGGAGGTGAGAAGGTTGAGGCAGGATGGTAGCCCAGATGCGGGAGCATCTCTTCCACCACTTCAGCAGGTGGAGAGACCAGCAGAAAACGCTCTAGAAAGAGGTGGGGAAAGCAAAGGGATGGAGGACAGGCAGATGTCGACATGTGTAAGTCTCAGAGCTGCTCTGCATGGAGCTGTGCGATATGGTGGTGATGGACTTCCTGATAGCTAACGATATCGGGAAGTTCCCGCCCAAACATGTTGAGAAGGAGTAGGAGTGAGAGCCAGCAGACAAAGGGCAGAGGAGTAAGAACCGGCAGGCGCTCCCTGAACTCATCACATTCCCTTTCTAGTTTATATAGACCACCTTCAGATGCTTTCCTTTTGCTTTCCGTCTGTTTGCTTTTCTTTTCTTCTGTCAGAAGGGGATGACGGGTAGTAGGAGCGGAGCTCCCCTATCTAGCCGGCTAGCCCGGAGGCCGAGGGGAGTGAGGGGCTGTCATACTCTCAGTAGAGTGAATACAGTAGGATTAAGACAAAAAAAAATAATCCTGGGAGCACCGGCGACTAGCCTGGGAGCACCTTGAATTGCTGAAGAGCAGTCTTGGATAAAGAGCATCTACTTTGGGAATGCTGCTGGAGTGCCAGGAAATTGTAGTTACTACTTGTCGTTCAACAATTTTTAAAACTCATCTATCCAGTGTGTATTCTCATCTATGTATCAATGTATCTACTAGCACCGGTGGCGGCTTTGCCGCCTCCAGGATTCGATCCGGCAACTTATTAAGCCTGATTTGACCATGGCGAACTTGTTGCGATATCATGCAGATCACCTAGACTTATGCTGTGTATCCACCACTGTGTATCTGCTGTGTCTACTGCATTGTATATCCACTACTATATCAGCTGTTGTGCATCTGCCACTGTATATCCGCTGCTGTGTATCCGCCACTGTGCATCCGCCGCGGTGTATCTGCCGCAGCGGCTATCGTGCTGTGTATCTTGAATTACTTCTGTATATCCGCCGCTATGAATATGTATCCTGACCTGGTACTGTATACCAGGCTGTATATCTGGCACTGTATATATATCTGCCATGGTACATCCAAGTCTACCACTGTGTCTACTGTGTTATATATCTGCCATGGTGTATCTGCCACTGTGTCTGCTGTGTTATACAGTGTTCCTAAGTGGCCCAGCCGGCCACCCGGCTTTTTAGAGGCCTGCAAGCCTGGCCTGGCCCGGCCTCCATGCTGAAAGCCTGAGCTAAGGGCGGCCCGGCCCAGCCTGGGTCAGAAGCCGCCAGAAGCAAACCTGTAGGCCGGCCGTCGAGAAAAGCCACCTGGCCGACAAGGAAAAGGCTGCAGATCGGCTACCCGGCTGCGAAGAAAATGTCTGAATGCTGGCTGCCAAGAAAAGGTTCCCACGCAAGTTTTCATAGATCCACGCTGTTTGTGTGGATCCTCACGGCCAGGTAGCATCACATCCTCTCACCCTCTTCTGAAGCTCCTCAAGCTAGAACCGCTTTTTGTTACGAATTCTCCTTGGATGCTGGGTGCGGAGCGGCGGAGTGTTGATGATGGGCTCTCGGCCTTCTAGCTCCCGCCATTTCACCACAACAGATGGCACGCTTATGAACTTATGATGGACGATGGCTGAGTTTACTTTGGTGGCTTTCTGAGTTTAAGACTTTAGGCAGCAGCAATGGGCGTCATTTAAACGAAATATGTTTATGCTTGTTTGATTGAACTTATAAGTTGGCAAATAAAGCCTGCAGATGGGCTACCTGCCTGCCAAGAGGAAGCCTGCAGGCCCGGCCAGAAAAGCCTGCAGGCCCGGCCCTCATTCAAAAGCCACCGCTTATGAACACTGGTGTTATATATCTGCTACTGTATCTTCCGCTATGTATCTGCTGCTCTATATCCCACTCTGGGATCCACTACTGTGTATCTGCCTCTGTGTATCCGCCGCTGTGTATCCGCCGCTGTGTATCCGCCGCTGTGTATCCGCCGCTGTGGATCTGCTGCCGTGGATCTGTCACTGAATCTGCTACTCTATATTAGCCACTGCATCTGCTGTGTTGTATATCAGCTGCTGTATCTGCTGCTGTATATCCACTGCTGTATATCCACCGCTGTGTCTCTGGTACTGTGTATCAACCCCAGTGAGTGTGTATCTTCATCCGGTACTGTGTATCTGGCATTGTATCTGCCCCTGTGTATCTGCCACAGTATATACGCCACTGTGTCTGCAGTATTGTTGAGAGCAATCGAGTACAAAGAGAGACATTGAATTATCCATCGTACACAAGTCATTGTGTATCAAACTATCTAATCGCAGTATTCATGCCTTTATATACCCAAGAAATTTGAGATTTGCTGGAGATGGTAGAGTGGCGCTGGTAGTGGCGAATGGTGGTGGTAACTGAAAATTTGTGAATGAGTCTACACAAATGACTTAGTGCATTAGTAAGCACTCTCCAATCCTTTCTAGCAGCTTCGATGGCCTTCTAACAACTTGTAGGTCTTCTGGCTAAATCCTGAGTCAACATATGAATATCTGCCACTGTATCCGCCACTGTATCTGCCTCTGTGTGTACGCCACACACGCCACACGGAAAGTTCACCCGACCAATGAGAATGCTTCGAGCCGACAAACCAAGTGTATATATATTAGATGAATTTATATAGCAATCCATCTATACACAGTATATAATGTATATCTGGACTGCCTGCAGATGGTGCTTGACAGAAATTCAACGTGGGCCTGAAGATGGGGATCGAGTGAACCTGGATATGCACTTCGGAGGCCCTGATCGAGCGAGTTTGCAGATGCATCTGGAGGCCATGACTGTGTGAACTTGGAGACCTTGATCGAGCGAGTTTGGAGATACACTTGGAGGCTGAGATCAAGTGAACTCAGAGATGCACTTGGAGGCCATGATCGAGTGACTGTGGTGATGCACTCGGAGGCCATCCTCGTGCGAACTTGGAAGCTGTGATCGTGCGAAATTGGAGGAGTACTTGGAGGGGGTCGATCTGGATTCGGTCAATGTGGAGCCGGTCAATCGGAAGGCGCGACGGGTGCTGAGACTATATTCTTTGGTTAGTTAACTTACCACTGTGGTAATGTGACGGACTTCACCTTTGAGCTCTCATGGAGAGCTCGCTGGTGGTTGTAGATCTCATAGGCAAGCATGCCGGGAGCTGACGCTTCATTCAGGGGTCAACTCGTAATCGTGAGAATGAAGAGAAGATCGCCAGTCTTGCCGGGTGAATGCTGTACTCGGTGTATGCTATACTCGGTGTATGCTGTACTCAGTGTATGCGATGCTCAGTGTATGCTGCACTCGGTGTATGTTGTATTCAGTGTTAACTCATGATCATGGCATGGAGATCCAGAGAAGGATGACTTAACATTGTGTTGTTGTTGTTTACTCATACTGTATTTACTCTAGCTAGAGTATGACAGGCCCTTATCCCCCCCTTTAACATTGTGTTCTGCGATAATGGTAGAGTTCTGGACGAGAAAGAGAGATTGGGCATGAAGATGGGAAGGATATAGAAGATACAAGGGGATGCGGGAAATCAGGTGTACGACGTACCTGATTGGGTTTCAAATACCTCAAATTGGTCTGTTGACCAGCCTGTTCGAGAGTCGTACCTGCCATATCAGGAATGGTAAATTAACCTGCACACGAAATTCTCTCAAGTCGCAGTTTCTCCTGATGATTTCCCCCTTCTCCATTCATTGTTTTCTTTCTCGTTCTCAACTCTACCATCACCTGAGAACACGAAGTCAAGTCATCCCTCTCTATCTCTCCATGCCATGACCATGAGTCAATACCGAGTACAGCATACACCGAGTAACAACATACACCAAGTAAAGCATACACCAAGTACAGCATCAACCCAAGATCGACTGCCTCCCACTCCCAGCCAGTCTCTCATCTCTCATCTCTCGGCGGGTCTTGTTGTACTCTACTGTCTACATTCGCACTGTTATGAGTTAACCAATTAATTGAGTCTCGGCTCCCTTCTCGCCTCCATCCCGATTTACCGCCTCCAGATCACCCACCTCCAAGAACACCTCCAATATCGCTTGATCGCTGACTCCCTCTGCCTCCTAGTATATTTCCGAACTGGCTCGATCATCGCCGTCCAAGGTCGCACAATCATGGGCTGCAAGTGCATCTCCGAACTCACTCAATTACGGACTCCAAGTTTACATGATCATGGCCTCCAGGATTGTCTCCAAACTCGCTCGATCACAGCCTCCAACTTCGCATGATCATGGCCTCCAAGTGCATCTCCCAACTCACTTACTCATGGCCTCCAAGTTCACACAATCATGGCCTCCAAGTTCAGCTCCAAACTCGCTCGATCACAGCCTCCAAGTTCTCACGGTCATGGCTTCCAAGTGCATCTCCAAACCCGGTCGATCATGGCGTCCAAGTCCAGCTCTGAGTTCACTCGATCTCGGCCTCCATCCATGTGCATCTCCAAACCCGCTCGAATACACCCTCTAAGTGCATCTGTAAGTTCACTCAATCACCATCTCCAGGTGGTCAACCGCAGTGTTGGCAACCGTCCCGTCTGTCCGGGATTGGACTGGACGGGGACGGACGGCAAGAATCCGTCCGTCCGAGAGCAGGACGGAGACAGCGGCATCATTTTGAGACTGCACGGAGACAGACGGAAAGGACGGCCGTTGACGTAGAAGTGTTAGGGCACATAACAAATTTTTTTAGGAAATCATTTCAATTACTATTCTGACCGTGATGCAAGACCGGTGAGCATCTGCTACATCCATACTATTTCTGACTCGGTTTCTCCAAAGATTACGCCCTCTGCACCAGGAGTTCATACATTCCGAAGCCTGTATAACATCATCGGGCTACATTGGGTTTGGTCTGAAGATATACAGTAACCGCCCGATGACGGTGAATAACGGCCGACATTTCATCCGTCTTGTTGAAGGATGGACATGGATGGCCGGGGATTTCCGTCGGACAGGACGGTTGAGAACACTGATTCTCCAATTGCACTCGAGTACCGTCTGCAGCCAGATTGACCATATGTATATACATAGATAGACTTATATAGATAATAAATGCCATATTATGATGTAGCGAATCTTCTTGTGATTGTAACACAGATAAATGTGATAGGCGAAATGACTTGTGGTTATGGGACCCTAAGAGCCACTGCTGTGACAATACCACACCAAGTCTCCCGCAGAGCTGTGCAGAGGGCTCATCAGCTGCTCTCGAAGTCTCCTGTGGACCTGTGCAGAGGTCTCAGCTCCTTCAATATTTGATTATCCTATCCCCTGCATCATAACGGTTCCCGGCCTATACGAGCCGCCCACGTAACCACCTCACCACAAGTCCAAAAATGCTCACCAGAGGCCGTCCTTTTTATCAAGTCTTCTTTAGTAGCAAATAAAACTTTCTTTCAAAGTGAATTGTAAATTATATGTGATATGACTTTGTAAGTCTTACTGCCCCACCAAAATTCACTCTCTGAACTGGCAACCCACCCCATGTCTATGCACCACTACCCACCTTTCTCCTTTACAGGTGATTGAATTCCACAAAACCATGCCTTTCATTAT
>Ga0307512_10001116_pt1 | contig 39001 bp, 35 predicted proteins | sample 14_EM_MG_FD_200267 | JGI IMG/M metagenome (GOLD analysis project Ga0307512, IMG submission 200267) | Populus trichocarpa ectomycorrhiza microbial communities from riparian zone in the Pacific Northwest, United States - 14_EM | ecosystem: Host-associated > Plants > Roots > Unclassified | place...
GCACTAAGACAAATAGATTCAGTGTATCAACATTCATGTCAAACCTACTTACAACTCAGAGATTTTCATTGGCCAAATACATCGTAAGCAAAACTCAACTCCTTCTGATGTATGCATTTCTCAGCTGCAGCTCTCAAGCATTGCACTGTCATGCAAACATTAAGCAGGCTCTGAAGCAGGCTTCCAGGTAGGCTTACAAGCAAGATATCAAGCAGGCTTCAGAGTAGGCCCTGATATGGTGTTCAAGTGCCTGCAGACTTTCCAGTGGACTCCATACTGCTATAACAGCCATGTAGTTAACACAGGTATACATCCATCTCTGGCCACCAGTCATATATACTTTCACAGACTCAGGTGCACACCTCTATAAATGGACTGTAGATGACGATCGACTGCACATTGTGCAGAAGTCCACGGGAAGCTTGCTATGAGTTGTGCATGCATGCAGGTACACATAGTGCAGACTATAGTCAATTTGTACTTTTGCCATTGTATCATTTTACCACACAATGAAATACACACTTTATTCTTTCCAGCTCTTGGTTGCATGTACTCATGTTGAGCTTTTGTTGATTCATGCAATATGTGAAGTTCCTTAAGGCTGTGGGTGTAGTCAAATCCGGTCACCATATTCTTATGCTCCTTGAGCGAGAGCTGCTCCCTTTAGAATTTCCTTACAACGCTGGAAGATGTATGGTGGAATGTTAAAGATAGGGCTTCAGCCTTCTAGATCCACTGATTTACCACTAAATATCCTAGGGTATATCAGTGGCAGTTGAGTAAGTCATAGAGCCTCACTCCTTTTGCTCCTGTGGTCTCTGTTGAAATAGTGACTGCTTAGAAGCATGATTGTATTCTATCTAAGAGGGCCACAAGGCCAGTATATATATGAGAGTGCAAGTAAGGCTGAATGCCATTAGCCCGTATCAGAGTCAACAGTCATCTCCGGCCATATGAGACATCACTGTCTCCAGCCATACAATACACCTCTGCTCCGGTCATACAAGACATCTCTGCTCCGGCTGAGATCTGTATATGCAACAGTCTTGATTCCTTTCTCCATTCCTCTTCTCCACCATAATGTCCCTCAACAGAAACAACCAACAGAGTGGCTGGATAGTCTATTTAGTAGAATATTCACCTTGATACAGACAGTCATTGATGTGGAGGGTGCCATGGCACCATATATGTGGTATTTGGTAGAGAGACCAGGTGGTGCATTCAACTTTTTTCCTTCACACAAATCAAGTTATAGATGTCACTAGATTATTATTATATGTTCTAGCACAGCAAAATGGCTGCCAGGACTTGATATCATATCTGGAAGTGTGCCCAACTTTTCGTACCCTCCAAGCACTTGACAGCCAGGGGTCAGGTATTCCTGGGAGTTGAGCTGGAGATGATCTATCTCAGTACCTCCAAAGGGCGGCGAAGCCGCCACCGTAACTTGTATGCACTAGTCAGTTCGCGGATCCGTGAGCTGGTTAACTAGTTCATTCACGGAAGGTGGGACTCCCTGAACTGACTAGAACATGCACTCTATCTTGAGTATGGCAGTTTCGGGCTGGCCCGTTCCTCTCCGGATAACCCGGTTAGGTGGGGGAGACCCCCATCCTCCACCCTTACTCAGCTTCAAAAGAAAGGACGAAGAGAACGAACGGCAAGGGACGGCAGGGGAAAAAGTGAATAAAAAGGAAAAAATAATCCTTATCATATTTACACATGGTAAGGGACATTTGTGCGCCTATCGGGTCGGCCCGTGCCGTGCTAGTATTAGCGGAAAGTGGGGTTATCTTACCTACACAACTCGGAGGTTTCGGGTCGTACATTTACTCTACTTTACTGGAGGTTTATATTCCCTGCTCCTTTCGTACGTTGTTCGTTCTTCCGGCATACTTACTACGTACCAATCGTCCGGTTTCCGGCAATTACAGGTTTCTCAAACCACATTCTCATGTCTAATAAACATCTGCGTATCAACATACAACCAGCTCAATCAAATCTGGTACATTACGCCATAAAATTTCATTCATACGGTTGTTTATATCAGCTAGCACGGTCAGTAAATACTGTCACTTCGTCTAGTTGAACGGCTGTAGATTCTAAAGCAATATTGATAACTATCCCGACCAGTTGAAAAGGGCGTCCAATGGTATGTAGACCGGACCGCTCTATGGGCCAAGTCACTCTCACCGGAACATATACATGGGTATGTGCCCAAATGGCTTCTCTTTCGAAATACAGGTCAATAAAAGAGAACTACCATATGAAGAATTTACCGTACATGAAAACGGTATAACCTAAAAACAACCTTCTGATCTTCCGACACTGCTGCCTAAACTTAGCTTGAAGCGCATCGAATGTACCTTGCCATATCCCCGCCAAAATGAACCCACTACCGCGCCCATACCGCAGTCTACCCAGTCCAGTCCAACAGTCCAATCCATTCACCCGACAACTTCAGCAAAATGCTTCACGTTTATCAATGGGCGTTGGACGATTCGAGATCAGTATATGGTTTTAGTTGGATCAAATGTTGTGAGCCCTGGGTGTCCTAAACAATGCATCAGCTTCCGCCTGTTATATAGCAACACCCTCGCAACTCCTACTTCTGATACTAGATCTTCCGGTTGCAGTACAAAATGTGATCCGAATTTCGGTGGGAGCAAGCGCAGTCGTCCCAAAACTTTGTCGCCTCGGCGGCATACGACAAATCGGTCAGTGTTGGATCGTCCTTGTACAAGGCGGTGGTATCAGTCATGAGAGCAGCGGCAGCTTCGTCAACAACCACTTTGGGGCGAGTGAAACAGGTTTGAACATAAAATAGCAAAATTTCGGATAGCGTAACCAGAAACTGTAGTCCGAGCTACAAAAAGACACTGGTGCAGTCTACAGATGCTTTTAAAACGTCAACTCGTTTCCTGGCTGCCAGATCAAAGACCGTGTCATTGTAACTTCTGTTCAGAGCGTCCCAAGCTGCTTGGTAAGACTGACGTATCAGCATACGGACATACCTATCGAAATTATCCCACGTTTCAAGGGCTGTTGCATTAGAAATCGACACAGTTATCATGATATTAGATATCATGTAGAGTGCATCTGTAACCCAGTAGCCCGCTACTATGTGTTCAGGGTTCATTGCTTCCACCACCTTTGTGGAAAGGTACTTGTTCTAGTCCATTCACAGAGTCGGCACACCACCTCCGTGAACTGACTAGTTCATTCACGGAGTCAATGAAAAATTATAAATAATCTATACATCATCGTGATCCCTACAATCGGATGCCTCTTGGACGTCCTGATGCAACTACAATTACACTGCGCTCCATCGGCGGAGCTGATCTTGTGATTCGTGTTGGAAATGGTAGCGGGCGCTATGAGAAAGTCTAAAAGCGATATCGTTCTCTCTATATACAGAATGACAAGGCCACATTGGCCGCTCCACCATCGGGCGGACTCGGGCGCGGGGTTGAGCGGATTTCCAATATTTCGTTCGAGATTAAAAGTACCCGATGGCGCAGCTGAAGGTCCAGTATTTATGCACTGTGCCCAACCATCTCGACCATGGCAATGAAGTGTGACTCGGCTTTTGCTTTGAAACACTTGCAACGAACAGTCGTGCAGTTGCCTTTACACCTCCAACGTACTTGGATGAGCTCAGCAGGAGACTGAAGACGAGCAGCTTCTCGAAGAGTAAGTTCTCGATGGCTACCCTGTTTGAATGGCGGAATTTGATGTGGGATGGTACATGTAAGGCGGTCCATATTGTTAGTACGACAGAATCCGTGGAATGTACTCAGTTGCGCTGTGAAGAATGTACTCAATTGTGCTGCGCCGAACGTACGCGGTTGCGCCGATTGAATTCAGCTGCATAGAACCAGCTGAGTGTACGTACATGCCGTGCATGCACACACATGCGTGCAGAGCAGAGTATTTGTAAATTTTGACTCACTCCGCGAACGAACTAGTCAGTTCACGGAGGTGGGGTACGGACTCGGTGAATGGACGGTTCGTTCACGGAAGGTGGGCCTCCGTGAACTGACTAGGTACTCCGCGGAGGAACTGCCTCCGTGAATGGACTAGAACAGTCCCTTTATCACGCTTGATACTTGCCGGAAGAATAAGGAGAGAAACCACCTGTTCGCAGTTAAGAAACAATAAACGTACCAACGCAATAAGGCAAATAAGCGCGAACAAAGCTGCAGTATATGCCTTAGAAAACATATAAAAATCTTAATATAGCGTAACTAAATATTGGCCCCTCCCCTTCAAAAGACTCAGATTTCTAGCTACACCGAAGATTAATGCACCGAATACTACACCTATTCCTATATCTGCATCTAATAAACCTTTTGAACATAGATCAGTTGCTATGATTTTTGAGGCTTGAATGGTGAAATATCTATGTTTTATATTATTATTGTTGGAATTCCGAAGAGAAGGATTTCTTCTTATCACCGCTTGATTACATTACAAACTAAAGTATCTTCTACTATTACTTATGGAAAAAGAACTTAGTTAAATGTCATTTCAGATTATTGCCTCGGTTCGATTTGATTAGATGTTTGCGGTCTCTAGTTATTATATTTGACTATCTTGCACATTACTGCAGGCATTTGCTTTATAGTCTCTTCTATAGCTGGACATTAACAGATTATTTAGAGGATTCGAGAATCCTTGCTAAACAATCACCAATTGTTAATTCAACCTTCGTGAGCAGGCATTGTGAAATGTTGTGAGAGGAACGGTGAAAACTAATAATATAATACTTTACCACAGGGGTCCGCCCTGATGTTTTATAGTCAATATATTTATTGCTCGAGATAAGGTTTGAACTTAAAGCGTAAACGATTTTAATGCCTCGCTGGACCAATTGAACTTCTCAAGAGTTGATAGATGTTCTAGTCCATTCACGGAGGCGGTTCCTCCGCGGAGAGACCGGTCCGTTCGCGGAGTCCCACCCTCCGTGAATGGACTGGTTCATTCGCTGAGTGTACCCCACCTCCGTGAATGGACTGGTTCATTCGCGGAGTGTACACACTTTGTTAATGCACCGCATGCATATATGCGCACGCATGTATACACACTTGGCTGGCTATATCCAGTTGAATTCAATCAGCGCAACTAAATTCACATCTTCCAAATATCGAAACTCACCATCTATATCGTAGTTGATGGTTGTATTAGTTCCTAGCAGCGCCATCTGGTACTTTCAATCTTAAACAGAACACAGCTCAGCCTGGGCCCAGTCAGAATCAAAAGCGACTTCGACTCAGCAAATACACCAGGAGAGCCCTGGGCGCAGACCGATTCCACTACCGCTGATGATTGCAACAAATGCGCTGAGGAAAGCACTCCAATGATTTGACCAAACTGGATAATGAGGAAGGAGAGGTTCACGAGGAGGAATAGGTCACTAGTAAGGAGGAGGAGGTGGTGGTGGTGGTGGTGATGGAGGAAGAGGATAATGTGGAGGAAGCGGGAAACTAGCAAGAGACGGTTTCAAATGATGACATAGAGCACTGTGTAATTGTAGATGTACGACGACGTTGACGCATACAGCTCGTAGGGATCACGATGAAGGTGTACAGAGTAATTTTTTTTTTGGTTGAGCGTAATTAGCACTTTTATATATACACTCCGCGAATGAACCAGTCTATTCACGGAGGGTGGGACTCTGCGAATGGACCGGTCTCTCCGCGGAGGAACCGCCTCCGTGAATGGACTAGAACAATAGATGAGAATTCATGAATTAAAATTTTTGATAGGAGAGTATTTATTGCTTTGCTGCACAGTCTACCGCTCTAGTATGAGCTAAAATTAAATACTTGCCTTTATAAAGGTTTTTGACTTTTTTTATAAGCACAAAATGTTCACTCACTTATATTCAAATATTTAGCAGCGTCGGGCCTCCTCTGGAGGAGCTCAGAGAACGCGCGAGAGTTAAAGTTAACAATCTTTACTCAACATGTTTCGACATCTGTAATCATAACAGCTAAAGCTGTTTTTTGATTCTTTTTATTTGAAGAAAAAGGAATCGAAAGTGACCTTTCTGCTTTTGACTCCTCAGTGTGCTTTTTACCAAAAAAGGATGGTTTTCCAATAAGTATGCGCAGCAGCCCTAGTCGCCGCATGCTGGGCTGGACGCGCGCGCGAGAGCTGGCACTCAAGTTCATTTACACTTAGATTTTGTATCGCTTCCTCCTGTCAAAAACCAGCCTTGAGGGTAGCGCAAAATTTTAGCTGGTGGGTGTAGAGGGAGATGAGACGTGTCAGACAAACATGGTAGAACGTCTGAATCTGCAGAGCGCAGGCACTCCTCGCCCACGGCATCGCAACCGAAATTCACCGGGTCCCGGGACACTCCGGCATCCCAGGGAACGAAGAGGCGGACCGTCAGGCAAACCTGGCCCGAGACGCCAGGGGAGACACGGTGATAGAGCGGCCATACACTTCGGCCTCGAATAGAGCTAGACGAATCTCTGAGGGAAGGGCAGCAGCCAAAGCAGAGTGGGAGGTCGACAAGTGCAGCAAGCACTTCAGCTACAGACTTAAGGGCAAGACGGGGACCAAGAGACCTGTTCTGATGACAAGCGTGAAGTCGCTGGCTACCAGGTTCTACAGACTAAAGTGCGGGCATGCACCTACTGGAGTCTACCTAAAACGGTTCGGCCACCGAGAGGACGACAAATGCTGGTGGTGCGGCAGCGGCGGAGGCAGGATGGCGGCCCAGACGCGGGAACACCTCTTCCGCCACTGCAGCCGGTGGAGAGACCAGCAACGGACACTATGGCAGGCGGTGGGAAAAGCAACGGGCTGGAAAGCGGGCAGATGCAGACACGTGCAGATCTCTGAGCTGCTTTCCGTGGAAGAGTGCGACCAAGCGGTGATGGACTTCCTTGCGGCTACTGAAGTCGGGAAGTTCCCGCCCAAGTGAAGGATGGTATGGAGCAGGCGCAGAGGCTGACTCACGTCCGGGGAGCGGCGGCAGTGGGCGTATACTCTCTCTTCACTTTTTTTTTTTTTTCTTTTTGTTCTGGTTTGGTCTATTCTTTAGTTTCATTTGTCAGCGGGGATGAAGGGTAGCGGGGGGGGAGCTCCGCCATCTAGCCGGCTCGCCCGGAGGCGGAGGGGATATTGGGTCCTGTCATACTCTAATTAGAGTGCATACAGTATGAATAAAACAAAACAAACAAACGTCTGAATCTGCAGGTCTAGTACGTTGTGAAGAGAACACGATTCTCGTTTGGTGTCGGGATATTTTGGTCCTATAGCGAAATATAATGCTCTCGACCTGTCCAGGAGAGTAAATATATAAATCCCTATCTCTATCTCCAAAAATGGGCGATTTTCCGGTCACGAATTTTTGCCCTGATGTCGGTGGTACTGCTTACTGGAAACACAGCCACAAAGCCACACCGCGACGCCATTGGTTAGGTCGAACTCTTACCGACTATATCATGGCTTGCTTGGATATCCACGCACAATCTTCACCGACATGTGCAACTCTGGAAACGACTTAGCAAAGTTAAAATCTCAAATTAGCCGCGAAAACCTGTCGCTTCATCTCACTGCGGGACATTCTCGATTTCACCCTCTGATCACGTCGCATGAGATCCATGTGGCCGACCAACTGCTGAACCCTATTCTAGCTGCATACTCAGACTCCCCCGCGAATCTATATCCACGACTAACTTTTCTGGTGTCGGTAAGCTCTCCACGTCGATAAACTGATCCTGTATCAATGAGACCAGGTGTCGATAATCAAACTACTTAAATGTGGTGTGGTAGAGACTTGCCCACATCTACGCAGATTCTAACCCAGTAGGGGACGTTCTATGGCCACGAAGGCTATCCCAAAATGATTCATTTCTATTGTGTCTCCCTTGCTCTACGATAAGATAACATCTCGGAGAGACAATCTCCTCCTCTTATCTGCCGGGAGCACCATACTTCTTGGCCAGTGTTGCCAGTAGTCCGGACGGTCCCGGTCCATTGTAGGGATCAGTGCAGTCCAGTGCGAAAAATAGTTGCACTGGACTGGACTGGGAATTTAGGGTGTTGCACTGGACTGATGCAGTGCGGACCAGTCCAGTGCTAACAATTTAAGTAATCCCTAGCCAACGGTATGAGAGTGGTTTCTCCTCGGAATTCAGACTGCTCGGATAGTATCCTCTATGGAAATCATTCTCCTTGGATATCATTCCTGTCAAATCATCACTATTGGGTTGAATTATGTAGAGTACAGACATCATGTGGTGTTGGGCTAGGGTTTGAATTGGCGCGCGAGCCTATAAATCTTGAATGACTTCGTGTTATCTTAGACAATTGAGAGAGTGTGAGTTAAGAGACTCGTCACAGATGTTGCAGCAGCACCTATTAGTCGATATACGCTTCCGGATGGGCTTGGAAATGGTCTAATAATCGCGCTGTAGCTTAGACAGTCCGGACCAGTCCAGACTGATTCCGAACCAGTGCACAAAATTGTACACTGGTCCGATCTCAGTGCGAAATTTCAGTGGACTGGACTGGACTGGTCCGCACCTGGACCGCTGGCAACACTGTTCTTGGCACTCCGTGTTTGTAATGACACATCTCATCGGAATCGCAATATGCGTCTCCAAGTTCAATTATGAGAGTATTTGGATCCAGCACATCTAATTTCCCCGACGTTATCGAAAATTACTCGTTAAATGATGCCTTGCACATTTGTTCCACTTCGCACCACCGCCAAGTGTGATACCAACGCTTACGACAGATCTAACAGAAATGTGAAGGACCGTTTTATTGGGGTACTCAAGGACAACACACAAGAGGAGGATATAGATAAGTACACAGGAGGAGGATATAATAAGTTTAAGTGGGCGTTCGCCAGTAAAACATATATCCGATTGTATCCACCTGTATTCTTCGTCTATCACCACTTACACCCAGCCAATATCCTGTATCTAACCTTGTCATAGGTAGACGTCCTCCACTTATTGTCCGTATACACAGAGAAACTGCGGACCGTGTACGACTGTGTCAGATAGTGGCCTATCAAAGTAATACAATATTACCTTGAGTTTCTATCTTTCCCTATAATATATATATTAAGCAACCTCCGCCATATCTTTCAAGAATTATGATAGGATTACCAAAGCGCAGAAGTTGATAATACCTATTTTGACAGTTGATTGAGTCTAAGTCTGAGATGACACATAGCAAACTGCCGAGCCTAACACAAAGGCCACGTGATGATATACTCGTCAAAGCCCGGATCAACAATACCAGTGCTTCCTATATATCCGTGGGGGCTGTAGCCGGCAGATGAAGATTTCGCCCTTTTCTCAACTTCATCTTCCCAAGCTTTTTGTTTTGCGATGTCTCACTTGTCACTCGTTTTGGTTTAGGTCGCATGTGTTTTTGTTTGTTTTATTCATACTGTATGCACTCTAATTAGAGTATGACAGGACCTGATATCCCCTCCGCCTCCGGGCTAGCCAGCTAGATGGCGGAGCTCCCCCCCCGCTACCCTTCATCCCCGCTGACAAATGAAAGCTTAAAAACAGACCAGAACAGAAAGGAAAAGAAAGGAAAAGAAAGGAAAACGCAGAGATCTCTGCCCGCTGCCGCCGCTCCCCGCACCTGAGTCAGCCTCTGTGCCTGCTCCATCCCTCCCTTCATTCATTTATGCGGGAACTTCCCGACTTCCGTAGCCGCCAGGAAGTCCATCACCGCTTGGTCACACTCGTCCCTAGAAAACAGCTCAGAGACCTGCACGTGTCGGCATCTGCCCACTTTCCAGCCCGTCGCCTTTCCCACCGCCTTCCATAGCGTTTTCTGCTGGTCTCTCCACCGGCTGCAGTGGCGGAAGAGGTGTTCCCACGTCTGGGCCGCCGTCCTGCCTCCACCGCTGCACCACCAGCATTTGTCGTCCTCACGATGGCCGAACCGTTTTAGGTAGACTCCAGTGGGTGCATGCCCGGCCATTAGTCTGTAGAACCTGGCGGCCAGCGATTTCACGCTTGTCATTGGGATAGGTCTCTTGGTCCCCGCCTTGCCCTTGAGTGTGTAGCCGAAGTGCTGGCCGCACTTGTCGGTTTCCCACTTCGCTTTGGCTGCTGACCTTCTCTCAGAGATCCGTCTGGCCGTATTCGCGGCGGAGGTGTACGGCCGCTCTGTCGCCGTGTCCCCCCATGCCTGGCGGGCTACGTTTGCCTGGCGGTCTGCTTCTTCGTTCCCGGAGATACCGGAGTGTCCCGGAACCCAGTGAATCTCCGTTTCGATGCCGTGGGCGAGGAGAGCCTGCGCCTTTCGATTGATCCGTCTTGCTAGCCGCTGTCCGGGGCCTGGCTCCAGATGTGCCGCCCGCCGAATGGCAGCTTGTGAATCGCTAAAGACCGCCACCATCTTCACCCCGTTTCTTTGCAGTGTTTCTCTCTTCTCTATCGTCTCCTCGAGCGCGAGTCCGATCGCCCACAGTTCGGCGTCAAAGACCTCCATTCGTCCAGTGCCCAGATAGCTGCGGCGGGACCTCCACTCGTCTCTGTGCTTGCATACTGCCGCGGCTCCCACTCGGCCATCATCTGAGCGCGATCCATCTGTCCACCACATCCAGACTCCCGCTCCTACTTTGGCCTCTTTCTCTCTTGCCCATCCCTGCGCGGCTCTCTTGGCTGCGGAGGCATCGTCCAGTATGACGGTTCTGACCACTGACTCTTCGCCCGGGGGCGGCCAGCTCATGCCTTCAGTTGTCCGGCCGTGCTCGTGCTCTTTCTTCACTGCTCTGCATACCGGCGCCCCGGTAGGTCGCATGTGTTACAGTATGCAGCAGAGAATCGTTTGCATAAACAATGGTACAGAGAAGAGAGAAGGAGAGAGAAGAGAGATATAGTACAAGAGAGTGGAGAATGTTGCCCGGCTATTTGCCATGTTTGCCACCACCGGATATGCTACAGTAAGTTATGCCTCCTACATTCACCCCCCCAATGATTTTGATGGGTATTCTTCACAGCATTTAGATTGTTTTCCTCGTAGTACTGTAAAGAGGAATTTCTTATCTACACCTGACATTACGCATAATCAAAATTCATCGTATTTGAGTTCCATTTGCCATTTCCAGTCACGGCTCTACAGCCCTTCCATTGCCTCAACCCCTTGACCGTTCCGAATGCAATCAACGGAAGTGAAAACATGACAAGTACCGAAGCAAACAATTGCTCATGTAAGAAAGAGCTCACCCAAGCCCCAATCTCCAAAATCAGTTACCAACACCAACTACAGCCACGCAATGATGAAGCGCTGTTGCTTACACGGATTTAGTTCAACTGTTAACATTGGGTAATTCCGTAGAAGGGAAACATACCGCTCGCTCCAGAGAAGATGATTCCTAATTTCCACCAAAACGACTTTTATCTTTCCATGATAATAAAGTGCCCATCGAATACTTGGTGTCTGGATGGTCTTTGCCCAGTACTCGGGAACGGAGAGTTGCCGTTTCGGCCATTACTATTTGGGCTTCGTTGATTCGACCTTGTGACATATATATATACGCAAGAATATTCATGGCCGTCAAGGTATCCGGATGCTCAAGGCCGAGCAGCTTCTTTCTCGTATGCATGACCGTCTCAATAAGCTCCTCCGCCTCTTTCCACCGCCCATTGTTCATATGAGCCGTTGCAAGGTTGACCATGCTGATCAAAGTTTGAGGATGCTCCTGGCCGTGTACTGTCTTTGTCGTCTCTACGACTTGAAAATATTGCTCTTCGGCCTCCTTCCATCGCCCCTGCCTCCAATACGTATATGCAAGGTTATTCATGTAGTTCAATGTATTCGGGTGCTCAACGCCGAGCGCCTTCTTACTCGTCTCAATGACTTGCACTTCCAGCTCCTCGGCTTCTTTCCATCGCTCTTGGGACCGGTACGTTGAGGCTAAGTTATTCATGCTGTTCAGTGTATTCGGGTGCTCAACACCGCGCACGTTCTTACTCTTCTCAATCACTTGCCCATACAGCTCCTCAGCGTCTTTCCACCGCCCCTGCCTCCAATATGTGAAAGCGAGGTTATTCATGCTGTTCAGTGTATCTGGGTGCTCAACCCCCAATACCTTCTTACTCGTCTCAGTAACTTGCTCAAACAGCTCCTCAGCTTCTTTCCACTGCCCCTGCCCCCAATATGTGAAAGCGAGGTTATTCATGCAGTTCAGTGTATTCGGGTGCTCAATGCCGAGCACTTTCTTACTCGTCTCAATAACTTGCACATACAACTCCTCGGCTTCTTTCCATCGCTGTTGGGACCGGTATGTCCATGCTAGGTTGGCCATATTGTTCAGTGTATTCGGGTGCCCAATGCCGAGCACTTTCTTACTCGTCTCAATAACTTGCACATACAACTCCTCGGCTTCTTTCCATCGCTGTTGGGACTGGTATGTCCATGCTAGGTTGGCCATATTGTTCAGTGTATTCGGGTGCTTAACGCCGAGTACCTTCTTATTCATCTCAATAAGTTGCACCAACAGCTCCTCCGCTTCTTTCCAGCGCTCCTGGGACTGATATATCGATGCCAGGTTGCCCATGCAGAATAATGTATTCTGGTGCCCAACACCGAGCACCTTCTTACTGGTTTCCACAGCTAGCACCTCTAGGTCCTCGGCCTTCTTCAACTGCCCCAAGTGACTGTATATTAATGCGAGTTCATTCATGCTCATCAAGGTAAGTGGGTCCTCAAGGCCGAGCACTCTCTTACTCGTCTCCACCACGTGCACTTCTAGTTCCTCGGCTTCTCTCATTCGGCCCTGCATATAGTATATGGACGCGAGATTACCCATGCGGGTCAAGGTATGCGAATGTTCCTGGCCAAGCACCCGTTTTGTCGTCTCCACGAGCTGCACAGAAATCTCCTCGGCCTCCTTCCACTGTCTCTGAAATTGGTATATCATTGCGAGGTTGTAAATGCTGGTTAAGGTGTCTGGATGCTCCTGGCCGAGGAATTTAGTAAATAATTTTGCCGACCTGCTACAAGGGTCTTCTGCTTCGTGGTAGCGGCCGACAAATAACAAATATTCCGACATGTAATGGTGGATCCGTGCCGTCTGTACTGACTCCGTTTTTACGTTTCTTGACAAAGCGGATATATGAGCTAAATACACCCTCCACATGGACCAATTACCCATGGTGAAATTTGATTTGGAGATAATCCCATGCAATGCTCCAGCTGTCTGTTGCACAGTAGTAGCTATCTCAACAGCAGATAGAGATTCTTTGCTCGACTGGTGGATGGAGGGGTGCATCTCATATGTTTTGCCGTCATCTGTGTCGGTACAAACAAGAAGTGAGTAACGGATGAGTTTGTTGAGAGCCTCGCCAAGGGCAGTTTCATTATTGCTATTCTCCAATTCACTGCGAGCTAGCAGTTCGTACGGGATACTTTGATAGTCGACGGATGCCATCAGTTTGAGAAGGGAGCTTGCAAGTGGTGATTGTTCGTCAACCTGTCGAAAAGTGATTGAAAATGTTGCTCGAACAATTCCGACGCTAGCATCCCTTCGGACATCATTGTGTGGTTTGGACAAATAGCGCTGTTGGAATGTGCCAATTTTTCTCGGTTCCAATAGGCGCAGTTGCTCATCTCTAGCGCTACTCAACAGCTCCAGGTATCTTGAAGGTGAGGTTGATGGGTTTAATCGTAAATATGAGGCAGCGTGTACAATCGCAAGTGGTATGTAATGCAGCTCATTGAGCAACAGCAAGATCGATTTGTCGTATGTGAATTCGGCAGCTTCAGGGTAATATGTGAAATACAGCAACCCTGCTTCCTCCAAGTCCATTGGCTCTTTGTTTAGGACGTTCATGTTGGCTAGCTGATCCGCTACATCCCGGTCTCTTGTCGTGACGATGACTGTTCCATTGGGATTGTTTGGGATGAATTTCGCCAATCCGTCGCTTTGGCCGAGACTGATGTTTTGCACCGGGAAGAAGTCGAGCTTATTGTCTGCATTATCCAGCACAAGTATCCAGTCGCCACTTTCCGGGCTCTCCAACCAATCCTTGACAATCCGCCGGATATCTCCCACTGGTTCCTCTTGCTTTGGAGGTTTTATTAGTTGATACAGCTTGCGGTAGTCCTGTTCAAATTGTATTTTGTTTCCGGCATGAATCCAAAAAACGGAAACTCGGGAATACTCGTAGTCATGAACGAACTGAAGGACCTCTTTAGACTTGCTATTTTGTGTTAGCAAGCGTACGGATCTCGGAACATTATAGCACAGAGTCATACCCAACCCCTTCCACACCCCACAGTGCCAGCCGTTGATGACCAAGTTTGTCTTGCTTCAGTTTGTCCCTTAGACGTGAGATAGATCGTGAGATCTCAACGTATCTTGCATTGCTGGGGCGAGGGACCATGAAGTGGGCGGGATACTGCACATCTAATGACTCACAGAGTTCTTAGTGCCCTGTTCCTGAAATATTAGGACTGTTACCTCATACCTTTGTATCGCCGCCCTGAAGTGACATCTTGGAGAGCTTTCCAAACTGTATCAAATCGTTCGTCCTCCAGTCCGCTGAATTTGCACATTGTTGTATGAGTTCCACTTAGTGGACTGCTAACTTCCGAATGAACATTTAAAACTGCCGAGTGTTTTGGAACCACCTGGGCAATGAGCCACTCCTCTGACTAATCACGAGAAAGTGCTTAGGCTTACCACATCCCCAAATCCTAAAATAATATCTTCTTCCCAATAATTGACGATCGAATACTCTTTTGCCAAGGGCCTAAAATCTTCCGAGATAGCCATAAGGTCTTTTGAGTTGCGTGATAAGGCTTTGAGAAATTCTCCGTTCCGTGGGAATGGAAAAGCAACCGATGCCATCCCGGTAACCATGTGTTCCCAGTCTGTATCCGTCATTCCTTGGTGCGGCGTACCGAAGAAAACCTAGTCCCCTGTTAATACCAATCCCAGCAGTTGTTGTGTAGGAACTTACAATGCCATTGACGTGTTCAGAAACTGGTCGATAGCGATCCTCAGTGTGTGCGATCTGTATCGCCTGTGGTACTGATTAGAAAGTTACAAGATTATGGCTAGGACAAATAAACGCACCTTTTTTATGACTATGCCACCCATACTACACAGTAAATTTATTAGACAACCGGCGATAACATATTTGATGTATAATAGCTGAAATACCTGTGACCGATGAAGACTATGGGTCTCTGATGTACCTATAATATTCATCAATATTAGCGGCAACCTTTCGAAGAGGTGGGACATGTCTACCGATGAGCGCTTGCTTTCGAGTTCCCGAAGCAGAGCCACCGCCTGTTCGGTTATGACCTTTGTAGAAGTGCTTTCCACCTGTCTGGCATTGTAACCAAAAGTCATGACGCGGGCGGTAGGTATTCGCTGTGGAAGAAGGTCCTTCAACCAGAATACACTTCTGTCGTTATCTTTGCGTATCCAAGTATCATAGCGGTGGCCGTTAAGTCCGTGGACGGCAATGATACTGACTCGTCGACATTCATTAGTTATGCACCGGTATTCGGAACGACATGGAACCCACTCCACAGTTGCGTTTCCTTGGCCATCATCGTATATTGCACCTGGAGAATAAAGTACTTCGAGGCCGAAATGGTCGCCAGCCGGAACCGGTTGGAGAATCCGGAGGTCAGGATAACTCTGAATGAGCCAGGGTATCGCACCTGCAGAGAATGCAGTGATAATCCAGCGGAAATAAACCCAGATATTGAGAAACCAGTGTAGGGTCGGCATGGTGATTTCTTGATGAATGGTATGGTAGAGGCAGCAAAAATCCCCAGGAAAATGTATGCGACAATGGGCGATTAAGACGTAGAGTGCGGCTGAACTTCAGGTTCTTTGGCATCAAGTTAGCCTTTAGAAAGGTAAACGTCAGCAAGCTTGTAGTGATGCACAGTGGGGGACACCAGCAAGGCCACCGTACGTCTTATCTGCACCTCTCTCACCAGCGAATGAGATGACGCCAGAGTTGAGAAATACCCAGGTTCTATGAGCTGTGATGTGTGGTATACCCAGCGGATTGGTTGCCCGAGGAGGTTGCGAGCCAGTGAAAATGTTGTTGTTTCAGCATAGGAATCCCATGTTACACTTGCCCTCGTATACTAGACGTTCTTTTTTCACTTCGGCGAACTAGCATTCGAGCGAGGCGAAAAGGTCTGGGCACCCGAGCAGGTTATGCCATCACTGCAGCTAAAACATGCCAAGCGTTTTAAAGAACCAGTCAGAATGAATTCAGTCGCATCCTAAGTACATTTTCACTTGCTACACCTGGCTGAGTCCCCAGTCTACGGTTCTCGCGCTATTTACGTCCAGGTGAACTTATAGTTGGTGGCTGCCCTTAACGCCGCTGGCCGTGTAGTGCTAAGATTCGCCCTTCACCAGGTATAGCTGTCATCTCTTTATCTATCTATGGGCACGCTCGCTGTTGCATTTGCTGTTGCACTCGACGGTACTTATAGTGCTTCATCCGCGCTAATATCTTATAATTTCTGGTTCATCGATTGCATCCGCTACGGTGGGAGTCGCTGTAGGTTCATGACTGGTGGGTGGGAGTTTGAAAACTACGAAGACGAAGTGTAAAGCGGTTTTGTGGTTAAATCAAACTCCGGGGTGTACACAGCTGAAACTGTGACTAAATGTAACTGCACATAGTGTATGGCGTTGCGGCTTGGCTTCTTTCATACTTGCTTATCCGAGGTCGATTAGGAAGGTGGGGCAAGCGAAGTGGGGTATGCACAGTGGGATCATCGCTGCTCCACACCGCCTTGCGCTCCGTAACTTGGGAATTCCCACAACCAAAGTTATGTTTTGTGTCAGAACACCCCTGACGGGTCTCACATCTACCAATTCTGCCACTACCTAATTGCGGAGGCGCTAGAAGGGAGCTTTCTCAGGCTGAACCCAAGGCCTGCCAGAGTCCTTAGCCGATGTTGTAGGTTTTTCACTCACAATCCTCGTTGCAAGAGTCAAAAATAACTCGCCTCCAGCGATCGAAGTGTGAGGTCTCCACACAGTGAGTTCTACCAGTAGCATTTCAATGTCAATATTTCGATAGTAGATCGGTAATAGCAATGTCAACGATGAATGAGAAGGCAGCGCGACTAGCGATAGGGCTACCAAATTTGATCCTGAGGTATCATGTCAGCTTAGAATGATCACCTAACTATATGGAGGTAGCTACCTCCAGCTAGAAAATAAACCTTTGGGGGCCCTGTAGGGCACATTGACAGTACTGAGACACATATCATCACTCACATACGTAAGGACCCCTCTCTTGCCATTGAGATGGTCGGATCTTGGTCGAATCTCGGGCGGACTACTTTTCTCCGCCGGAAAAACTCTACCCATACTGAACTCTGACCGATGCGGGGGTGAAATGAAGGCGCTTGGAAGTTAGAGAATTCCCGCCTGTATCCTCATCACCATTCCTGGGTATCCAGAGGTAAGACTTGTCCGAGGCGTTATGAGCATGCACGAATTCTTCGAACCAGACAAGGGAAAAAGACGTCTATCCTAGAATGTAGAGGGTCTGATAGTGTCAATCTACCGTCATGCATTCATGTTACGTTCCAGCCTTCAGCCCGTCTCCGTGTCCCTACCCTCCTATTAAGCCCGCTTCACTCCCATCCCCCCAAGTGCTCCCGTATCACTACGGAGGACAAGGCATCCGGTCATTAATATTCTACAAACGGAGCATTTTTAGCCACAAGCCGCTGCAGCGCCGCTACAGTCATCACAATCTGCTCGCGAGCTAGTCCATCTGTTGCAATAGATGCATTGATTGATGAAATACTCGAGATATTTAAAGGAGATTGACAGGGTCAATGTGCCAACCGGTGGTCCGAGGATTCAGGTGAGATTCGCAAGCGCATGATTCATGCACTTACGGGACCCAAAATGAGAGTTAGCTTCTCGTAGTGCAATTGTTCATAGACGTGGAATCCCGCACAAAAGCCTAGTTCAGGTGCTCTCAATCTGTTTCTAACAGCCGAGTGCGTTAAATTGTGATACAAACTATATATCTTCACCTATATAGAGGTAGAATCTATGGCTTGGGTACCATAAGAACCGGAGTTAGTGTTGCTTGTTAGACGTCAAACGATCTCCTTGATGGGTGTTATTAGCCCTGCATGTCCGATCTTGATTTGGTGCAGCCGTGCTTATGCGGCGGCCATATTTGCGTTTTTTGAGCGGTAGTAGGGCAGCGAAGACAATCCCGTCCACATACCGTGTTTTGGGCGGGCTGGGCGATATCCTCTCTTCGCACTTCCACGGGACGGTTTTTGAAGGTAATCCCGTCCCGTTTTCCTCCCGTGGTTCACACCTGTATATTGTCTCCCGACTTCGTGTTTCATTCTCGGAATCGGCGCATTGAGCGGTAAGATCGCTCCATCGATTGTAGCTTCCCCGACAGGTGATCACACTCAATGGACTCGTAGGAATAGTATCCGAACTCGATTAGGTCGATCGTATGTGATATCTCTCGTAGTTAAGGTTTCAGAGTCGTTGCTCGGAGGTCGTGATAAATGTCGACATCACCAATGACGCGTCTCGTGCGCCAGTGGGTCTCCGAATTGACTCTGTTGCCATCAAATCACTTGATTGACTAATGAACAGATCAAGACACATATTTTCCCAGTAATCATGGTTCTGATTCTCGTATAAAGGGCTGTTTTCTTGATTGTTGACATCGTGTTGAGGCGGGCGTCGGAAAAGGTGTAAACTCGCGAAATCCAGTGAGCGAAACGTATTTCCTCGAATTAAAGAAACATAATGCACCTAGTGTCGGCTCTATATATGCCTTCTGTCTTCCTGCCACCAGCTCTCGACTGTATCCATAGCTTTCCGGATCGCGGAATTTGAGCGCTTCCTCTGTCCACTGGACGTCGTGAACAATGGTGCGGCCGCCCTTTACAGGCGCTAAATATAGGTTGAAAACAATCTGGCACTGGACTTGATTGATGATCCAATCTTCAGTGAGCGAGTCGTAGGGAGACCAGTCGCAATGGACGGGCGTCGTATCATTCAGGGCACGGAAAATCCCCGAGAAATACCTTTTGTTCAGACCTTCAGTAGCAACTTCGACATCCCAGTCCGGAAAAATGGCGGCAATTCGGCTGAAGACTTGACCCCAAGCATTGATACCGGTTCTGTCGGCCAGAGAAGAATGCAAGTCAAGCCATTTCTTGGTTTCGGTGAAGTACTGTTCTTTTTCTGAGGGTTCAGTCAGTCCGGAATCCAATTGTGAAGACCAGAAGATGTACCATCTGTTCTGTTTCGAAAGCCTTTGCGGCTTGTGCTTGGTATTCGAATTGAGCAACGTCAACTTTGGTCAAAAGAGGGCCGGTGTAGTGTTTGTAGGGGGTGAGCTTCGGGCTAAGCTCCTTTTCGTACTTGGAAGCAACTTCACGGGAAAGAAAGCCTGTTTCTTTGATGACGGGAGTTTTGCCGTAGAGTAGGTCAAGAAAATTGTTGCGTGTTAGAGGTACATCAGTCGTCCTCTTCCACTCGGACTTGTAAGTCGACAGAGGTGATGGCTTCGCCGCTATCAGCTCTGATGTCAATGGATTCGCAAACACCATATTCTTGCTGAAGAGACAGCGTCTGAGCGAAATGTTTCTGGTGAATGCGAGGCTGGCCATGGGAAATGTTGGTTTAGAGATGAAGTAAAGAAGGATACTACGACAGAGAAAGATATTTATGTCAGAGTGGGGTGATCTTATCGACGTTATTCTCTCGATCATGTGGCCCAACGATGCTCAAGATTAGCTTAGATAGCCCATATCATAGATATAGAACACAATCAAGAGCGTCCGTTCGCATTACATAGTCAATTTACTGCTAGCATTGTTCACCGGTCATATACGCGAGACATGCATAACTGAGATTCCACGTACTTGCAGAATAGAAACCGAGACGCCTAAACATCAACGCGTGCTAGAACGACGAAAAGTTGACAACAGCGGCGATCATAAAGTGAGCTTGGTCAAAGTCAAAGCAGATGGGGATTAGTTTGACCCTCAAAGGATCTGAATAAGTGATTGCAAGGTGAATATTCGTCACACAACATTGTGCTTTTCGACATAGTTGCCTACGACACTAATGTGAAGGGTGTGCTTTTCTACATGGTTTCCTACGACACTAATGTGGAGGGTGGGGCTTTATTCCCATTGGTCAACGACCACACCGCTCCATGAAGAACGTACATACGCAAATATCAAAAGTAAAGCGTACGTACGCGTTTGCCGGGATGTAAATACGTAGTTCCTAGGATTTAAATACGCATTCCTTGAAAATCTAGATCCCAAGATTGCTTAAATCCTTTTTATACTCAGAATAGCGACCGTCCTACTGCGAATTCATACTGTTTTATGTCCTCTCTGCTCTAGCGTTATCCCGTAAATATTATGAACAGAGATGGAAACAGTCCGTCCGCCCACCTTTCTTTCTAGACCCCTTTCCGTCGTCCGGTCAAAGGTAGGTTATTTAGAAAAAGGGCCCAGGGACCCCAACCGTCCTGTCAAACTAGTCTGCAGGGGGTGTCCCGTCCCTGACGGCTGGGCAGATGCCAGGTCTGTGCTGGTAATATTTTCAAGGACCAGGGCGGTTTTTTTGTTTAAATCATACTGTATTCACTCTATCGAGAGTTGGCATAGCAGTGTTTCCCCTCCCCTTTCGAATTCCCGGCCTAGTGGAGGGGCTCCCCTCCTTCTAGATTTCTTCCCCTTTAACAAACGGGAGCAAAATGATTGGAAGCACACAAAGACAAAGTAAAGAAAATAAAAGAAGAAGACTGCTATATACATTCTGCTCAGCGGCATGGGAACCTCCCGACCTCGTGACCACGAAAAAGTCTATTACCTCCTGTTCGTACTCCTCCGTGGAAAATAGCTCAGATATTTTCACATGCCTACATCTTTCCGTATTCTAGCCGGTTGCCAGCCCGACTTCTTTCTACAGTTCCCACTACTCGTTCAGCTACTGCTTGCAGTGTCGGAAGAGGTGCTCGCGCGTCTAGGCCGACTTCCCGCACCACCAACAACAGCGTCGTGTCGCTTCCCGAATCGCTTGAGATATATCGACTGAAGAGAAAGCTCAAGGCAATGGCATTATAATAGCGGCTATAAGCAAAGTTTAGACATCGCGGATAGGCTGCAAATACTAATAGCATTATCATTAAAAACGCCATCTTTGCTGCGGGGACAGTTGCGGGGACAGTTGCGGGGACTGGCGGGTTCAAGGCAGGGCTGAAGGGATGAAGGCAGAAGTGTCGGCGTGCTGAGGATACAGGGAGATAACAGTGGTAGAAGGCCATTGTAATTGAGCAACTACACTCCGTTAAAGGAATGAAGTCACTAACACATTTTGGAGTGAGTGCAACGGGTGTTAAATTAATATGCACGTAGGTGTGGGTGGTACGGACTTGTGGGTGAGGTTTTCCGCTTCTCACTAACTATTAGCGTACACTCAGCAAGACTACAGACTGTTACCCCCCATGGAATTGACATATCAGCCATGAAATGTAACAAAGTTTAAAATACTCAATTCTGTACAAGTGCATGCATCTTGACTAAAGATTTGTTCCATGATTGATAACTTTACCCATGCTAGAAGAATTTTTATCCGGAAGTCTCCTACACGAGCCGGACATACTGTATCCGACCTAATTGAGACTATATTTGACCATTGCTATGACTACAGTCATCTGTACTGGGCCTTGGTCTTGGAGTTTTCCACCCGGGATGGTCTAGTCGGTCGAACTCATGCCCCAGACGGGGCGACCATGTCGGGCCCGATAGACTTGTCCCCCGAATAGCTGACGTCAAAAGAAAGTAGGGGAAGCAATTTCCCATAATGTTGTAGCTTGACAAGATCTGCCAACAAAGAGCATGAACTTTACTTTACCTTCGCGCGATAGAAATTCGACCATAAGACCCTAAGAAACTGCCAAACATGGGTAGTGAGCTATACATGGTTGCGCACCCGACCGGGCTGATGTGAGTTGGCAAAAAAATGGCATAATTGTCGGCTGCATACAAGCAGGAAGATCAGGGACATGCCGGCGCAATTTGTGCACCGGTTGAGCGGCAAGCCATTGCTCTGCTGTTTCGAATACGCCAGAGATTTCCCACTTGGTGTTGAAATTGGCTGGCACAGAGTAGGCCCAGATAATGGATAGGTAGCAGATTGTGACAATTATAACGCAAAGCAGCGAGGGTGGAGTGACATGTCTGCCGGCTGTTGGATAACATGGTGAGGGCGGGTGAACTTAATTGGGACTAGCCCCGGAGTTATGGTGGGAAAGAGGAGTTTGATGAATTTGTCAACTTGCGGCAGCGTTAAGACGGCGGAATAGCAGCGAGTTACGGTGAGGAATCAACATTAGACATGATTGTTGAAGGCCAGTTAAAGTTGAAATTTGTGAAGAATAAACTGTTAGGTTTGCATTCATTCCATGAATTGGCTAGAGCACGTAGCCAAAGTATTTTATGGTTGAATCTATATCTCACATTACTGTGTACGTAGCAGTGAACCCATCAATGTCACGCAAGCAGCATAGTGCATGCAGATGATGCTTGGTAAGCCAGAATTGAGAGCCTTCTACCACAAAAGAAGCTGTGCTAGGGTTATAACTCATGGGGTCAAGATAAGCTTTCGCTAATCGCACTCCTTGGAATGCGGAGTACAGGGAAACCCCTGTTGCCACGTCCAGATCCACTTTGATTAGTGGACATATTGGAATATGTGCCCAACTTTCCATTGTCTTTTCTATGCACGATGCACAGTTGTGTGTCTTCTGTTCCGGCTTAATAATTATCCGAGTTCCAGCCTAAATATTTCCTGTATCCGGATGGAATTTGTTGGGAACATATTTAGGCTCGTTTTTATGCGTACTAAAGTCGTTATCATAAATGCAATGAGTAGTTGCTGGTTGCTGCTGGTGGGTGTTGCACGGAAGTGGCTAAGACGAGGAGTTCCGATACTCCACTTCTGCATAAAACTCTACCAAACCGAAATATACCAGTAGCACCACTAAGCTGGGTAAAACGCCGGAAGAAAGTATAGAATGGATCTCCGAACGGTTGGCACCGTGACGGCAGGATACAAACAGTTATGGCAATGTAGAGGGCATCAGTAGTTATCTATTAGGTTCCCGACATGGTTGCCGCTATGTCGAACATATCATGCCCGTTCATCATGTATCGTAGCCGCATCCTTCGCGTCAATTGTAGCCTCCAACGAGCATCTTTGCCACCTAAACCACTACATCTAACTTGATATGAATCTATGAACACGAAATATACACTCCAAATTGCAGTAGTGACATGGCTGGGTAGACCAGGTTAAACTGCCATTGCGCACACCACATTCACCTCGCCCAGTGAATGCACCACCGTACCCGTCGCGTAATTCCACCTCGTCAATCGCAATGCAAAGTCAGTGTTAATTGCCATCATCCTTCGGAGAGCATCAGTAGAGAATGTATAACAGATGAAGGATAGCATCAGAGGGAGGTACCGCCAGGCGAAAGAAGGATATCATCCGAGGTTGGATATCGTCGAACGGTGTTTCCGGGCTAGAGTGAAAGATGATCGATCAGTTTTCATAATTGAGAGCTACTGCGAAAGGGTTTATACTAATGTATCGAATTCAGTGTTCTTAAGCGGCTCCGCCTAGCCCCACCCGGCCAGCATGAAGCTGGGCCTGGCTTGCACTAAGGGTGGCCTCAAAAATTAGGCTAGGCCGGCCGGTCGATCTCGCTGGCTACCCTGGCTGGCCTCCAGATAGCCTACGGGCCGTCGAGATAAAAGCAATTTGTTTACACCGTAATGAAACATTCTCCCACCACAATGTTGTGACGAACCTGTCGAGACGATTGATTTAGTCTAAGTCTAAGATGACAAGTAGCCTATACAGTAGCTGCCAGCCCTAACCCAAAGCCACGTGATGACGACTCTACAAAGACTCGGTCTAACACACAAGTTGTCATAATTCATTGGTACCGCACTAAACACAACTGCAACAAAATGAAAATGAACACCAAAGTCAAACACACGCCATTACAGTGTGCGTGCAATTTCCTCCCTCTCTTGCTCACGCTATTGCAGTCTGCGTGCTATCCATCTCCTACTCCCTCTCTTGCCACGGCATTGCAATCTCCTGCGCCCTCTCTTTCTCACACTATTACAGTCTGAGTACCATCTCAGTCTCTTGCGCACGCCATTACAGTATGTGTGCCAGTATGCTACTCCTCTCCCGCAAGCTCCATCTCCGTAATCATCAAACCTTGCGCTTTTCCAACGCACTGAGTAACTGCTTCACCTGTCGAAGGCTTTGTAGGGTTCATAACAGTTCTATGTAGACTTTTCAGGCTTATGCAGGCCTCGAAAATATGCAGGCCGGCCGGGCCGCTTAGGAACATTGATCGCATCCTTCGTGTTAAGTGTAATACACCCTTATCCACTGCGCCTACGTTTGCCATGTCACCCATGTCATCCATCGCTCCTGATGTTGCCCACCGCTCTCACAGCATACACTAGTTCAATCACATTCGCTGTGTTAGCTACCGTCGTCAAATGGAAGATCGTTCGGAGGGGCATATCATCGTCGTCGGACGATGCTGCAGAGACAACATAGAACGGACGATTCCCGGGCTAGAGCGGAGACGGTCAGCTATCACCAGTAATTGAGAGTTGAATGCGTATACCGGTGGTGACGAAGACTTGCGCGTGGCATCGGATGGAGATGAAGGCAAGGCTGCAGCGGTGCTTATGATCTTGGAGTTAATTATTGCACTGCTAGGGCGTAAACGCAGTGTTATGGGCAAAACAGTGGTTCGAATTAAGGCGAGGTGATCGTCAAATGGAAGCAAGGTATCGTTCGAGGAGGTTATCGTTGTAGGATATCAGAGTGGGAGGATATTGTCGGAGGAGGGAGGGTATGGTCTATCGGAGGGATGATATCGTCGGAGGGAGGATGTCGTCAAACAGGGTCTCCGGGCTGGAGTGGAGATTAGTTAATGCAAGTGAGCAAAGCTAGAGTTCATACCAGATACATCACGTCTTTCACGTCAATTGTAGCATCGCTAGAGCCAGCAAGAATGTAAATGCAAGAATGCGAAAGAGATTTTGAATTGAGAAGACGGGGGGTTCAATTTTTAGGCTGTTTTGTAGTTATCGTTTCATGACCCGATTTTCATCTAAGACTAGTTGGAATCATGCCACTTCAGCTCAAATAGCATCGGTTCTATATCCCTTCCCAGTGTAGTCTCGTCTTCAACTTCAGGATTAAAAACAGGTCCACGGGGAACATGTAGAGTAGTTTAAGTTTGTTTGCTTTTTCGCGCGACCCTGCCCATAACTCAATTCATTGAGTCTCTTCATCTCTTCGTGTCGAAGCTTCCATCTCTAAACTTTGGGCTTTTCAGGTGAGACAACTAGCGTCGCCAAGGATACATAGGGTACGGTTGAGCCGTCGACAATCGGCTGACGCCAAGCCACATCAGCCTTGTAGAGAGTTTTGGTGTAAAATATTGCACCAAATACATGTATTTTCGCTCTGTTCTATCATTTTTTTATGGTAGTAGGAATATAGCTACCTATATCACAACCTCAACTACAAACATACTTGGTAAAATTTAATTTAAATGTGGGAGCAACACAAGCAAATATTTCACATATTTTTGTGTGTATTTAATTTATTTTAATAAGTGCTTGAATTTTTGTGGGTTAAATATATTTACCAGTACTTTTGTCTGTTGTGGCTATGTTCAAAAAAACGCTGATGCGACTCGGTGTCAGCCGATTGTCGACTGTTCAACCGTACCCAAACAAGATAACATATTTACTCTATTTAACCTCACATATACATTAATGATGACTCTTTTCTCACGCTATTGCGAAAGATGAAGTTCTAAATATTTTTTGTTCCGTTTTGAGATAAACGAATATGAGAAAACTTATCATTGCCACGCTTGGTCTCCTAGAACCCATCATTGATAGTTCTATCTGTAACAAAGTATTCTAAGCTAGCCTCGAACCCGCTATTGCTTCTGACTAACGGGAAATGCTATTTGGGTCTGACCACATGTGGTATATGCTTTGACCATCGTATCAACATATCCAGCCTTATTCACAACAGAGGTCTTTCCAATATCAATATGAGCTCACGCCTACCCATTATCGATCTCACCACTCAAGTGGACTTTGGCTTTGACTCTACAGATGATGGCAAATACTGCTCCGAATGGGACTATGGAGCCCATCATGAGAGCGACTCTGAAGATGATGAGAAGGACATCATTGACTACCCGATTCCCTCTGTGCCAGTGCCTGAGCAGTATCAATTTGAATGTTCTATTTGCCTTCGCGAAGGGGTCAAGGATGGCATTACAGACATGGCATTCTTTGCGTGTTGTTGCAGTATGCGTACATTGTCAGTATAATCTGTTGGGAGGGGCTGATGTTGGTAGATAAGAGGTTCTGCAAGTCGTGCATTGAAGAGTGTGTGGTGGGGAAGAAAATGATGAAATGCCCCACTTGCATCAATGACGGTTTCACAATTCGGGATATGATGGAGATGTGGCAGAAAAAATAGATGTGCGTCTTGATGAGGGATATGGTGGAGCGGAAACTTTGTTAATGGATATATCAGGAAGAGGTCACATGTGGAGAGATTGTTAACCAGGTGCCTGTTAAGAACGGAATGAGGATTGCCTGTTTTGTTTTGTTTTAATCATACTGTATTCACTCTACTTAGAGTATGACAGTCCCTGAATCCCCTCCGCCTCCGGGCTGGCCGGCTAGATGGCGGAGCTCCACTCCTGCTACCCGTCATGAGGATTGCCTGTACCGGCTGAGGGATCCGACTGAGGGATCCATGTTCCAAGAAGAATGCCTCCCTTCAACTTTCCGGGTTTCATTTTATTTTTGTATTTTAGTTTGAACCAACTCTTTGCATCACAGAGGTACATTTCCTTACTTTTGGAAGATTAACATGTGGGGACTTCTTTTGTAGGGTGAGGGTTAATCCACGTTCAGATGGATTGGTAGGAGAAGTGAGTGAGCTTGAGATGGAGTTTCTTTCATTATGGGGTTGTTGTTTGATCGGACCTGTTTTCTTGGCGGTAGATTGTTTCTCACCAAGCATTTGATATCTTGAGCTAGAACTTATTTGTTCATCGGATGGTATTTGTGGGAGGTTGGATTAACGTACAATAATGTACAAACACCGTTTGTCGGTAGATAAACCGTGTAACTACGAGTCTTCCAATAGGTGGTGTTCCTTGCAACCTTTAGATCACCGCTGCCTTCTACGGTTTTCATATGCACTCATAAATCCACTACCTGCTAACACCCGAAAATATCAATCTGAGTTCATACTACATATTCAGTGTATATTGCATGGTACCTCCAGCAGAATCTGTAGCAGATTCACTAGCAGCAACTCCTCTGCTTTCCAACATGTTAAGATGGAGGATACAAGAAACCCTAACCCTGATATTTGTCCGTTTATTAGAGCACTTAGTACAGGGTCAGAGGCTAATGTATCCCATACTTCATTTTTCGACGAGTATATAGCAACGGCAATGCCTTCTTCAACACCAGTTCGAGCTACAACTGCGGGTATTGCGTTCCATTCGAGTTTGAATTCCCTGTCAAAATATCCTGCTTTTCTGGTGCCCAGACTTTGGTGGCTGGTGGAGTGCGCTTGTTGAGGCCCAAGTCCTCGCAGGCACGGATTTTCGACTCATTCGCTACGCCCGCCAGCTACTGCACTAGCGAGGGACGAGCTAAGGCTGAGCTTCTAGGCAAGAAAAAAATGCTGCACCAATTCAGCGTTGAGAGTCATCATCCTCCTAGCACAGATCTGCTGCCATACATCTTCTCCGGTGGCAAATGTAAGGAATATAAAGAGACAAACCGTATATGGCGGTAGTAAGTGATGTCGTGGACGTTGTATTTGCTAGATTATAGAAGCTGCGATGATCCTGCATATTTGAATATACTTCCCCTGCTTCAGATGATGTATCAGAGCCCATCCTTGTCAATATGCAATTGGATGAGCTCCAGCGTTCTGCAGGGTTTTACGCAAATCGTGAATGAAAATGCCCCTATAGTAAGATGGCACGTCTGGGTGGGATTTCTAGGCGGTTTGTGGAATGACAAGATCAATGGCGAAGTAATCCATTCGTTATGGCTTTTTCATGATCCAAGAATGTATCTAATCCGCTGATAAGCGCAAATTCATGAACCTGCACTCCGGGCATCCCAATAATACGTCCCGTCCGTCCAAGGCCATGCCGGAGCCGGACGACAATTTTCGGGGCTTGAAATTTTAGGACCGGATCCAGGGCACACCGTGATAAGACTACAGGATTACAGTCTATTAATTGGCCCCTAGAGATATTTTGGCTGATGATTTATTGCAGGATTTGGCAACTTTACCCATGCGGGATTGAGTTTCTTTGTTCCGGTGCTCTCATTCCCAAGCCGGATATACTATATCCGACCCTTATATCCGACTTTAGTCCTGGAGTTTTCTACCCGGGACGGACAAGTTCTCCAATCTTGTGCCCCAGATAGAACCACGACGTCTGACTCCCAAAAACTGTAGTCTCCACGGACTGTTGGGACTTGCGCTCCCGGCCAATCGCACCCACCGGCCACATTAATTACCTAGATACCTGTAGCAGCAGCACCAGAGCAGGTGCTCCAAAATGACAGCCTATCCCATTACGCGGTTGTATATAATCATGGTATAAGTAAGTTTAACTGCGTGGGGTAGATTTTCCTCCGCATCCAATTAACCATCGACATTGATGGGGAGCTGTATGACGCAGTCTTCTTCGGTTGCTTGTGTTGTTTTCCTTACTTTCTTTCTCTATGGCCAATGGTAGTGCAAGGCTTAATAAACATAAAGTGTTGATGGCTCCTCCCATCAGCCTTTTTCATCCAAGACTCTTATACTACCACCCTCACAGCAAATTACCCGGAGAAAAACAAACCTCCAATGAAGGGATATCTAAGGGGTTGGGAAATAGAGCAAGAAGAAACAGGGAGCGACAAATGATTGATTAAAAAACAGTATTTAGAGTCGAATTAAAACAAGTATACTTAACCAGGTCTGTCGAACAATCGTGCACAACTTCAAAATAATTCAAATCAGCTGTATCATACACTGTAGTCACTCTTTTCCATGCATTCAGCCATATCTTTGCCTTGCGCACAGGAAACCCATGCGTTTTTTGTTGTAATGATAAATACTGATCATGATAAGCCTGGTTTGAGCTTTTCACAGTTAGCTTCGAGGAATCATGACTGAAGTACGGACAGTCTCGGTTAGAGCCTCGTTAAGCAGAGTATCGAGTAGCTGCTACTGGAGGCTCGGTACGAGACAGGGTACGAGACAAGGTACGGAGACGTACTCATAATAATTTACTTTGGAGTTAATATTATAATGATATTGTCCTTTATTGGTACACTTTTGACCAGTCCATATTCTCAGTATTCAAAATCAGATTAGCCTCCCAACCTGGTACAGATAGGTCGAGCTCATACACAGAATCTACTTCCGAGCCGGCTCCCTTCTGAAGACCAACAGCGTGAGTATTCTGGGCTGCAGCCCACAGTGCAAACTTGCCATCCTCCTCGAACGATATACACTTTCCATTGTCAGAAATTGAATCGTTTGGTCTTGGACCGTTAGGGTCGATACCGCGTTCCAGCGTCTTTCGATAAGCCTCTTCCGCAAGTTATTGGTCGGGGGTGTGAGATATTTCATCCCGGGAATCGTGGCACCGACTAAGGAGCTTGCTAACATAGAGATGGTGAGAAATGAAATAGTACGGAATTGCATGCTGGCTAGCGTCGAAGAGATTTCGGGTGTGCGATAGCAACGGTTGCAGATAGAACTGAATGAGAGTCTTCGAGACAATCTTCAAACAAGTCTGAGCGGATGTACACCAGTGTAACATACAAGATACGGTGGCGGCTTCACCGCCCTTTGGAGGCCAAGATCCAGGTTATCGATGCATCACTGGCTTCGGGTTATCCACACCAGATATTTACCGCCGTTAATGGTGGGTCTTCACTTTTGACTGTGGAGGATGAAATTTATGGTTAAGGTGATAGTAATCGATGCTTGGTGTGGTATGCGCTTGGCCAACTGCCCAAGTCCCTGTGAGTCTCCATCATTTTTGTGGCCAGAGCAAACATAATGGCAGCTGGAAAGATGCCTTCCGCTGGGCAACTCCAATCATTTCAGGTTTAATTAAGTCCATGAGTTTTGTTTTGATCACAAAGTGTTCTATACATGAAGTATACACAAACAGATCCTCTTTCACTTCCCAGTCTCAAATTTACTAGATCTCTAATATTCACGGTGCAGCTATACAGAAATTGTTCAAAAATGCTGTTGATTGACAATTGCTCACTCAATACTAGAGATATCATAAATCCAAGACTAGGAGGTGAAAGAGGACATAGTTATCCACATTTTGCAGATCGGACACATTGTGTTTTCTCGTGCCCAGCCACCAGAGCCTCATTGGCAAGTTCATTGTTGCAGAGTGAGCTTTCAAGCAAACAAGAGACTGGGGACGAGACAACACTTTGTGATCATAGCCAAACCCATGGACTTAGATGGAGAGGTCATTTAGGATTTGAGCTGAAGTGGTAGGTACATACTTACAACAGTCAGCCACTCAGCCACAGAATTCCGACCAATCAGAATCGAAAAAGACACATGTCTTGTCCTTATATGAATAATATCCAAGATCGCAGGCCATTCACATATGCAGCAGAAAATTTTGGTTTACCAGTATTCGGACAAGTTGTCCGCCGTATATCCGAAGCACTAGCGTCCAGCCTATGTAATTAATAAACGCCTATATTTATGAAACTTAGTCAAATTGGACGCCCTTGGCACAGAGTAGCTCTCCTATATGTAGATAGATGTGGCATTGTTGTTGGCCTGGTTCTGCTACTGCCTGTGGATCAGTAGGGGGTCAGCTAGAGGAGGGGGGTGGAGCACTACTTCAACAAACCCATTATAATACCTCCCCGGCGAATTAGTTAAATCTTAGGCTATTAAGTCAATGAAAGCTATGAAGCAGCTCTTCAAGAGCGTGTGCTCTAGTCTGTAATCTGACCATCATTTGGGAGCAAAGATAAGAATCGCAGCGTGGCAAAATCCCGGGAATACCGCGCGCGATTTCGCGTTTTTGACACTCCATACCCCATCACGGAATGTGATGAACCGTCCTCCAACCTATTCCGTTGCCATCCTGTGGTTTAGGCTAGGTAGAAGGTGGGAAAAAATCCGTCAGCTTGATTGGTTCTCATTCAAATTTCCAACTTCTTCAAATTTGGTCCGATTGACTTGATCTTTTTATTGACTAGTAACCATTGGAATTACATATTAGATTGAGGTCGACAATGTTCGCTCCATTGTGTGGTTGTTGAGTAATTTGAAATTTTAGAAAAAACTAGGGGTTCACTTGCCCAAATTTTGTAATGTTACACTGAATGAATTTAATACATGTACATCAGCTTCAAAAATTCCCAATCCACGCGCACTAACCACTCAATTCTACTACTCAGTGCACGAGGTTATCCCAGAATTGACGACGTCGATGCACAAAGTCGTCTAATAGCACATCACGCATAAAGCTAGCAGAGTTGGGTGTTAGTGCGCCCAAATGCCCAATTCCGCAAAATTCATTCACGATGTCATCAAAAAAATTAATTTGACCACTTCACCGCACCTTACTTTTCAAGTGCTGGGCTGACACAGATGTGCCTGGTTAGGGTTAATAGGTTAAGGATGGCTGAACATTTGAAAATCCGACAAGTTAAGTAGGTGTATGGACCATTAAATATGCCCGGATCTCAATCAGTCCAATATTCTCTGCCCGAAATTGTAGAGTTTTGCCTTGACTGCATGTGCTAGAGTACAAAGATCGCTGCAGAGATACCGTGACGTCGCCCTTCTGTACGGATTTTGCTGATGATCCAGACACCCTTGCTGCCAATATGCAAACACTGATGCCCCTACATTCTGTCGCGTACGTCAATAAAGTGTAACTAAATGTATGTTGTTTTACAGGTGGTCGAATGATTGTCTATGTGTGTACCGCCAGATGGAGTTTAAACCCAAGGTCCAAAATGAAGAATTTCCAATGCTTGCTGAAGCTTCGCCAGGGTTGTACCGGCGCAAAAGCCTCCAATCGATTGACTCCTTCGAGGCCACTTTGAAAGCGCCACAAGAATTTCAACATTTTTCGAAGATCTTCCTAGCTTTCCAGGGTTTAATCCTAGCTCAACAATCGGTTAATAGTCAGGAACATCTGCACTGAGGGATGAACGTCCCGCTATTTATTCATCAGGGCAGCGTTCGGATATCTCCAATATCCATAAACCAACAGACCGCATGCCTCGTCGGCCATGCTTTTACACCCTCCTCTTAAACCCGGCCAAATCTGCAAAGTTAATCCAATGTGAAACCGTAGAATCGCAATGTCGGAACTACGCTAAACTGATGAGAAGCTACCGAATACGCGTACATCCCTCGATTTTACCTCCATTTTAAGCGTGTTGATTTACTTCACAATTCCGACTCATTGTATACTTCCTTGTTGGCAGGTAATACACTCAAGTAGTGCGGTATCATCCGCTCGGGCCCTAAGCGACCAGAAGTCTTCCTGACTGGGGCCTTGGGATGTTATATTCGGCCCAGGATGCCCCAAGGTGTATCTATGATACCCTCCGGTAGGAAATCATTCGTCCTTGTTATTATTTAGAGTCGTACACGAATCTGAAGCATTGTATGTCGACCTAAGTTATACTGTTCGCTAGGTTACCCGCTAATTTTCACGAAGGGGCTAAGCGAATTGCGGGGATAGTTTGACCTAGGCATCGTATCATAAGAGTTGAACAGCGTAGCTAGTCTGCCATAGGGTACACTACTGAGCGGGGGTTGGTAGAGACGATGACTTCGATGTTTTGCTGCTCGAGACACTCCATGTGATGGTATTCATGGATTGACACTCGGTCCATGCGAAAATCCCGACCACTTTCACTCTAAAGGACAGCGCACGACCCATATGGAGGACATGGTGTATGATGGCCGAACTGTATTTGGTTACAATGGGTTAGATATGGAAATTTCGCTCGACACCATATCGTATCTTTGCAGAGCCGCACAAGTTGTTATTTTGCATGGGTTAATGCGGCTCGGCTCGGCCCGTTTCGTTACCATGGATTCATTAGCCAATGCCTAGTACTTATAGAAGGTCGGCACAGAAGCGAGAATATGTAGGAAATTTTCGCCGCTGAAGGTAGCGATAATACTGCTGTGTTATGGAAGCTTAAACGAACTCACCATCGATTATAGAGGTATGAGGCTCGGAGATTTTCCGGCAACCATTTCTGGTGAGTACAATATGTTTATGCCTCGTGTCGCGTCACCTTCAATTTCATCATCCCTGGAAAGTGTGCTTGGGATAAACTTCATACATGTACCTTCACCACCTAGCAAACATCCGAACCATGGAAAATATGGTTCATTCTTTCTTCTTCCGCTCAGAAACTCTTCAGCATTGCTCGTCTCCATTTCTCTCTAGCTACATACAATGTAGTGGTGCTGTAGTCAATTTATCCAACTTCGCATTCACAAAAGCCTGAGTACAGCAAACCCCGCTTGTTCAGTTCCCAGACCACCATATAACATCCGAACGTCGCTCGCAAGCTCCCTCGGCTAAAAATCTGGGTACAAGACCTCCGCCACAACTAGCTACAGCAGCAAATACCTTCATTGTAATATGTCCTTGTGTGCTGTTGAATCCTGTTGAGTATCCCGGTTCTGTAACTCATAGATTTGAAGGTCAGCCATTATATTTTTATGCGCCGTTGATAACGGAATGCATAGAGTTCTCGCCACAAAAGTTAGCACCTGTGATATGCTAGCCGGGACGATGATGATAATAATGGCTAAAAGTACCCGGGAAACGGGATCCGTAGTTGTGAGACTACAGTCAGTTTCTTCCTTCGGCTTGACATCCATCTCTTCCCCTTGTTTTACCTCCGTCTCCTAATTCGCTAGCGGCGAATTTGATATTTTGAATACTCCATATCATTCTTTGGCTCTATTTCGATACCTAACTACTACTCCTCCGAGAAGTAAATCATAGCAATGCTTCCTTGGGATTATTACGAAGCTTGTATAAGTGCGGGATATAAAATGATTATTCCGCGAGCAAAGGCCTACAATGCCGATCGGTTTAATGTGATCTCTACGGCAGGTTATAGGGACATGTCGGGCACTTTTGGTGTCTGGGTAGCAGGTGACAGGGGTGAAATCTGTGCGCAAGCCACAATACCCGGAGTTGTAAACTAGTACAAGTGGTCTAAAAAAAAATAGCCTAGAGCTAGTTACTGATAATGTCTTAAAATAAAAATACTAGAGGTTGGGAAACCCGTACACATCTACCTAAGATAAAAATTTGTACACAATACTAGCCATACTACCAGTAGTACATGCAAGCTAAATCAGGGTTGATCTAACGACTGAAACTGTTGAGTCTGCACAATGGCGGGAACAGTAATCTGTTAGTATTATTATGAAATACTAGAAAATAGCTTACCATTGCAGATTTGGGATTGTATGATTCTGTGAGTAAATATATAAAGAACACATTTGCATCACAAAAGAAGAATATTTGCCATTGCTCCTACAACGGTATTGGTACCTTCGTCAACAACCCTACTTATATTTCTTATACTTTACTCGTAACATCGGTTTTGCATTTTTTCCGCCTCCATATCCATTGAATATGCCTTTGGGATTTTGTATTGTTCAAGGGTGTAGTCGTTGCGATGAGTTTTTTCCCAAGGAGAACGGCCGATGTGCACAATGCAAGCACCCAATGAGTACCCACCGTCTTTCTGAGGGCACAGAACTTCAACCTGAAGTAATCGACTTATGCAATACGAAGTCACCAACACCAAGTCCATTGAAAGTACAATCACAGCATTCAACACATGCACTTATTGCAAGTGATGTACTTGGTAGTACATTGCAGGAAGCATGAGAGCATCACAAAAAAGCTTCCAAAGGCAAAGGATTGGCAGCGCGTAGAGAAGTGAAGACTATCCAAGAAGAGGCAATTCTCGGAAGAGGTGGATCATCACGTACAATGTTGTTAGGAAAAGCCGCATTACACCCAGGCTTCTCCGCATCATGAACGGGTTGTCAGCTGGTTCTCTTTACTAAAGAGCAAGGAAAAACACAAAAGCGGTTACCAATGTGTATTGGGTGGGACTTACTGGAACTCGATTTCAATATACCGGATTACCAACAATGGTTGAAAACTCAAGTGTTTGAACATCCATCATGGATTGACCGTTCATTACCTGCAAGGGTAATTTTTGATGGAAATATGGAGCGCGGTGGAATTTATGGTGAAGAGATCATCACCGACTGGGATAAAGATCTACAGATTAAGAGACTAGATGGTGGGGGAACATTAAGGGAAATTCTTATGAACATGGCACTACCGACGACACATGTCATGGGTGATCTAACAAAGAAGCGTAATAAAGCTGCAGTTATACGACGATTCATTCTGATCATTCCAGTTCTTGACAAAAGGCTCTGATCATGGATAATGACTCGGAAAACGACATTGAAAATATGAAAAGCCATGGAGTTAGCAGATGTCAGTCATGTCTTTCCCCAGTTCATATCAAGAAAGAGAAAATTGTCCGAGAGGTAATATACCCATGTGCAGATCACAATACATTACCACAATCATTGACATATTTCAAATTCCAGAAATTTCAATCAAAATCGTGACAACGCGAAACATTTCCAGTAATCAAACCTGAGAAAAACGAAACCAAATCTGAAAAACATAAGCGAACTGCAAGTGATATGTCAGTACTGGATAATGATATAGCGACAATGTGGCCAACAAGGAAGGAACATCAGGTGCTTGGTGGGGGAAAGAATCATTCAGATGTGGGTACGAAGATTGATAGTGTATCCAGTATTGACTGTGGTACCCATAATACTCTGGATGATGAAGGCAGGACAGGTACACATGAATGTGAAATATACCTATAAATCCTTTCTCCTTATCGCATATTCTCAGCCCATAATATCTAATACAATTCTATCATCTTTATTTTCACTGTTGTCCAGCTCATGGTCTTCATACTCGTCATCGTCATGAATTACAGATTCATTGAATTCTTCTAACTCCTCATCATCGGTGAGGCCAAGATCAATCACTCCCAGGTTTTCACCTCGTGCAGCTTCTATGTTCGCTTCATGTTGGGCAATCCATTCCTCAGGTTTCTGTGGAGGTAGTAAAATTTCAATTTTCCCCCCTGCATTGATGAAGTTCCATACTACCACACACAGCTCACCATATGCATAAACATGGTCATCCTGCCAGGAATATGTGATGGGTAAACCTTTTGCAATAAGAAGATCGTATAAAATTTTCCGTGTTGTTGAAGGTATATAGTCGTCCAGGTCATATTTATCGAGGTGTTGGCTATGTTCCAGTGCAGCGATAGTTTCAGGATTTGGTGGACTACCATAATCACGTGCTCCAGGTTTAGGATACTGATACATATTGACTGGAATACTGGTGGGAAGGTAATGCTCGCATTGCTGCTGCCTTCGAATCCTATGGGTATTGTGAGTCTGGACAAATGAATGAATATGAGTTCGCAGCATTGTCATATATATATGCTGCAGGCAAAGTTCATCAATATTGCTTCCATCAAACAACCCACGATCTTCTAAACCACCAAAGAGCGTGCGCCAAGTATCTGTTTGCCCATTGGCAACTAAATTCCACCAAGCCTCAATTCGTTGATTTTTGGTAGATGTGCCGAAGTTATATGCTTTATGGAAAGGAAGATCAGGCTTATCTGTCCGTCGCTAGGATAGATGTGAAGCACACAACAAAGCTAACTCTCTGCCCATATCTGAGCGAATGAGCTTTGGAAATTGTCCCATGGTACAGACCGTCTCCAGATATTGTTTACTAACGGATATCTCAGTCCGATTAGAATGTCCCACGTAACACCAAATAATGTACTGTGAATATGCATCAATGCATCCATATATTTCAAATCCAAAACGTGAAAGTTGGTCATGTCCATCTATAGACCACACACGATTTGGTCCCTTGACGATGAACTGCATCAGCAAAAAATATATCCGTCCGGCCGGAATGGCTCCGTCAGAGTGGACGCGCTCCGTCAGAGGCGTCAGCGACACCCCGGTGGCGGATTACTCCGCGCCCGGCGTCAATTCAACGCGTCGCGTTCCATATCGCCCTCTGATCGCTGTTTCACCGTGTCTTCTCGTTCTGTCGGTCTCCTATTTTGAACGATCACTCTGGCATTGTGGCTAACTGTGACTATATGTCGGAATGGGTTCATTGGGTACCCGCTTGCATCGGGATTGCAATGCGATGGGTGACGCTGGGAAAATCTCTCCTCGCGTTCCGTCTACCTGCGCGCAAATGCAATTCTCTCTTTGCTAATTATATGGGATTGCAAGGCGATGGGTGACGCTGGGAATATCTCTCCTTGTGTTCCTTCTACCTGCGCGCAAAATGCCATTCTCTCTTTACTAATTATACACATCATTCCACGTCGCCAGATCTATGTGGCTATTGACAATCCATCGTTCGTTCCGTCTGTCTCCTGTCTTACTACAAGTAGCTATCTCTGGAATGACGTGCGCGCAGCCGACAATATTTCCCACGCTGAAAACTTGCAAAGCAACGAGTGCCGGTGCTTTTCTCACTTGTACTCATTTCGAGACGGGATCCAAGGTACCCGAGTTTTCAGGTATTGTGGTGAGCGCCAGAGCTGACCAGTACTCAACGAAAGCTCCATCATCGTTTATGACTTTGATTTTGAATAGTCGTTGCAGTTGCCATGGAAGACGCCCATTCAGTGCGCCATAACACCTCCCCGGGAGTTGCTTTACCCACACCCAGTCGTTCCGTCGATCCCCTCCGCGCCAGCTCCGGCTTCCTGTGCATCGACACATCTGAGATATGCGTTCACCATCTAAACCCTCAACTTGAACCTTAATACCATGGTAAATACAGAGCTCCATTGCATGCAGGTGTTCATCCGATATATACGTCTTGTTATGACTCTTATGCTTGATAAACTCCCGCGTGCCGCTGTATATTGCCACGTGGTGTGTTGTGTCTTGTGTATTGTCGAGTAATGCTCTGAAGTCTTTGATCATAGCGTCAGGATGCTTTCCATCACGGCGGTTTTGGGGCCCCATGAATTCGGGCTTAGCATATGACTGGGAGCCCAGGGGGGCAGCCAGATCAGCACCGGAAGGGAGGACTTTGCAGGCGGCAACACTGTTCTCCCGATGCTGAGCGAGGGCTTGGAGATTGAGCTCTCTGATTTCGAAGCAGAGAATGCGACGCTGAAAGGTGATTACTTGCGGCAGGTAGTTGAGATTGAGATTGGAGGCGTTCCAACCATCCTTGAGGTTAGTTTTATGTGCTTGTTCATGTCTCTCGGCAGAATACTGTTGCAAGGCTCCATATCGACGAATCTGTTCGACCCAATGAGACATCAAGTGGATCTTCGGAAAGTTGAGGTCGGCATCCAACTCGTTGGAAACATCTATCTCGTGGCTGATATAATCCTGCCAGGCGTTCATTTCGCGCCGCTTCTTGGACGGCGTCCAAGTTTCAGCATTTGATTCCTCGTCTACCTTTCGCTTCTTCACGAGTTCCGTTCTCAGGGCATTGGCTTTGGCCTTCATCTTTTTGCCGGCTCGCCCGAGTAAGAAAACATCTTTGAAAGTGTGAAAACAATGCAAGGCGTCCTCCATGTAGCTCAAAGTTGCATCATCGTGAGATTTATATCGAGCATACATATAGAATTCTAACAATGCCCGTGTGCACTCAATTGCGCGATTGAATATGGG